>VFQT010000887.1_pt1 | contig 39944 bp, 32 predicted proteins | sample 3512381 | NCBI WGS metagenome assembly VFQT01 (sample SAMN10412376, study PRJNA504923) | tailings metagenome | isolation source: Relicate 2 Philex TSF3 active mining site | place: Philippines: Tuba, Benguet | collected 2017-08-29 | reverse complement strand
CGTCGGGCTCATAACCCGAAGGTCGCACGTTCGAGTCGTGTCCCCGCTACTAAAAAAACGGTAATCATATTTTGGTTACCGTTTTTTGTTTTTATACCAGCCGCTATTTCATGTATGTAACTTACGTTTTATATTCTAAGCAGTTCGACAAGATCTATGTGGGATACACCTCAGATCTGATTGATCGATTTCATTCTCATAATTTTCACGCAACAAAAGGCTACACGGTTTCTTATCGACCGTGGGAGGTTTTGCTAGTGGAGTTTTTTGAAACGAAATCAGAGGCAATGCGACGAGAGAAGGAACTAAAAAGCAGCCGAGGACGCGCATACATTCGAGAGCAAGTCGGGCTCATATCCGTCAGCTGACGGACGCACGTTCGAGTCGTGTCCCCGCTACTAAAAAAACGGTAATCATATTTTGGTTACCGTTTTTTGTTTTATACCAACCCCTATTTCATGTATGTAACCTACGTTTTACATTCAAGAATGAACCAATGATTTGTTTTAGTGTATGTTTAATCTGATTTTTGAATGATGAAATACATTAGCTTACTTTTCTTATTACTGGTGTTTTTACAGGCCTCTTCTGCTCAAAAAATCATTAAAACTTGGGAAATCGATAGTTTTCAGGTCTCTTTGATTCAATTCGAGCAAGTTCAGGAAAGTTTCGAAATGAAGGTGTACCCACCGAAGGCACCAAGCTATTATAGAATGTTTGAGGTTAAGAAAAATAATCTTCCTGTTTTGATTGGAGGAAACTTGCAAGTGAGCAAAGATTCATGTCGACTAACTTTTTTGGAATTACCTGCTGCACGTAATAAAAATGGAAAAGTCGCTACATTATATAATATCAACCTTTGCACGAAGCAATTAAATGCAAGTCCTGTTTTTAAACCAGTATGGAATATTGAGGTAATAAAAAACGCAAGTATTCGACCGCTTGATTCAACGTATTACAATCCATATAATCCACATGCACCCTATACGATTCGAAATTTTGGTAAAGGAGAAAAAGTTGCCTTGCACACAAAAATGCTCGAGGGATTTATTTTGTTTTTTGAGCATTCAAACATCATTGCACCATATAACGAAAAAGAATTTCCGGCGCCACACAAGCCGCATTTCGAGTTAACTTTCATGCATAATGGGGTGGAAAAAACGCTATTACTTTATTGGGGAAAATACATAGTAGATGGATATGTATACAGCGGCGAAGGATCATACATTGAGCCGTCAGACCTTCTTTTTTGGGAAGCTAATTTGAAATTGTTGGGTTTTGAGTAAATTGCTGGATAAAACTGATTTTAAAAATGAAAGCCTCAAAGATTTTACTCAGAATTGTTGGTGTTGGATTGATCGTTTACGCTGTATCTTTTATTATCAATCCATTGCTTCTGGCCGATATGGTTGGATTTACACATCATAGTCCAAATACTCTTGTTGAAATTACTGCCTTTTATGGTGGGCTAGAATTAGGCTTGGGAATTTTTTTTCTGTGGGCATCCATGCGTAAAGAACGTATCTACATAGGATTGATGTGTTTTTCAATTAGCTTTTTGGCAGCCGGAATTTTAAGAGCAATTGGAATTTTTATTTACGGATTTGAAGATCCGAGTCAGCCTATCGTGTCAGTGATCGAGATTCTTTTGCCGCTTTATGGGTTTCTTTTGACCAAGAAAATTTCCCATTAATTGGATTTGATTCAAAAAAATGAAATGATTTATCTAAATTTTTGTGGTAATAATTCAGGATTCTTAAATTCAAGAAAAAAAGCGGTATGTTTCGTTTATTGATCGTGTTTTTCGGGTTACTTCTGACTACTCCTATGTTCGCTCAAACAGATTCTGTTCCTAAACCTCAGTTAGCTGACACGAATTTATATCGAATCGTTAAGGCAGATGGGACGGACTTTATAGGGTATATCATCAAACAGGATGAGCGTGAAGTTCTGATACAAATACAAAGTGGGCGCACATTTTATATCCCTCAATACGAGATAAAAGAAATTGTTCCAATAAAATTAGGAGAATTAGATAAAGAAGGAGTCTTTGTTGGCGAAGATCGCTTCGCAACACGATATTTCCTTACAACAAATGGGTTACCCATAAAGAAAGGCGAGCATTATGTTCAGTGGAACTTATTTGGACCTGACTTTCAATTTGGGGTTGGAGAAAATTTTGGGGTAGGAGTGATGACATCCTGGTTTGCAACACCTGTAATTGGAACAGCAAAATATAGTTTCAAATTGGGAGAAAAAGTACAAGGTGGAGTGGGGACATTACTAGGCACATCCTCTTGGGCCGCACTTTTCGGATCAGGCGGTAACGTGGGTATGGCTTTGCCTTTTGGAACGATATCTACTGGATCTCGAAAGTCCAATTTGGCATTTTCATCTGGTTATGGAGCAGTTTGGGCTGATGGAGACGCACAAGGAAGAGCGCTTTTTTCGGTTGGTGGAATGATGCGTGTTGGTCCAAAATTGAGCTTTGTTTTTGATTCATTTATTATGACTCGAGGAAAAACTGAAACTATCACCAATACCTATACCCAATATATATACAATTCTAGTACTGGGATGTATGATCCGGTTCAAGTGACGGAAACGTATCAGGAGCGAAAACCGGGATTTGCATTATTCATTCCAGGTTTACGTTGGCATCAAAGTGAAAAGAAAGCGTTTCAATTCGGATTCACAGGGGTTGTATATGATGGTGAAATGTGGCAAATTCCTATACCAATGGTGCAATGGTATCGTACACTTTGATTTACATTCTCGAATTTAGCCTTTAATAACAGGGGTATACGGTTCTCAGATTTGTGCAAGCCCTGAAAAATTCGCATCTTTGCACCCTAATTTTCGTTCATGGCGCACAAAGCTGGTTTTGTTAATATCGTTGGAAGTCCCAATGTGGGTAAATCTACCTTGATGAATCGCATGGTAGGTGAAAAGCTGTCCATCGTTACTTCAAAGGCCCAAACTACGCGCCATCGTATTCACGGTTTGGTGAATGGCGAAGATTATCAGATCGTTTTCTCGGATACTCCCGGTGTTGTGAATGCTTCTTACAAGCTGCACGAGGCCATGATGGGTTATGTGGAGACTTCTCTGAAAGATGCCGATATCCTTCTCTTCATTACAGATATGAAGGAGACGGATATGAATCACAAGGAAACTCTGGAGCGTATTCAGCGTTTGCGCATTCCTGTTTTGGTGATCGTCAATAAAATCGATCTTGGAGATCAGGAAAAGGTGGTGGCTCGTATGGCATACTGGCAAGAAAAATTGCCAACAGCTGAGATCATTCCGGTTTCTGCCTTGCATGGTTTCAATACGGAAAAAATCTGGGACCGCATTTTGGAATTGCTTCCGGAAAGCCCCCCTTACTTTGATAAGGAAGAATTGTCTGATAGACCGGTGCGTTTCTTCGTTTCTGAGATCATCCGCGAAAAGATCTTTTTACATTGCGAAAAAGAAGTTCCGTATGCTTGTCAGGTAGAAATCGAAACCTATCAAGAAGGAGATAATATTACACATATTCGTGCGCTGATTGTCGTGGAACGCGACTCGCAACGCGGAATTATTATTGGTAAGAAAGGCGAAATGCTCAAGCGAATTGGTCGCGAAGCACGCCTGGAAATAGAACAATTTATCGGACAGAAAGTGTTTTTGGAAACGTATGTGAAAGTGGATAAAGACTGGCGTGCAAACGAACAAAAACTGAAACGATATGGGTATTAGGTGAATTGAAAATGTAAAATTGTTAATTGAAAAGGTGAAACAAGCTCTTTTCAATTTTTCATTTTCAATTCTCAATTTTTAAAGTAGTGCTGTGAAGTACGTCAAAATGTAAAGAAATGGGAAACATTATCGCCATTGTAGGTCGACCAAATGTAGGAAAGTCGACATTATTCAACCGACTGACAGAGTCAGGTAAAGCCATCGTAAAAGAAGTCAGCGGTGTAACCAGAGATCGTATTTATGGACGTGGAGAATGGAACGGATATCCGTTTTCAGTCATTGATACCGGTGGATACGTTCATGGTTCAGATGATATTTTTGAAGGCGAGATCCGCAAACAAGTTGAAATTGCCATTGATGAAGCAACGGTAATCTTGTTCGTGGTAGATGCTACAACAGGTATTGTTGATCTGGATGAAACTGTGGCCAGCCTATTGCGCAAGACAAAGAAAAAGATCATGGTTATTGCCAACAAGGTGGATAATACGGATCGCGTCGGAATGTCTGCAGAGTTCTGGTCTTTCGGACTTGGTGATGTATATGACCTGAGTGCTGCTAACGGGCATGGAACAGGAGAGATCCTGGATGAGGTTGTGAAGTCATTCGATAAAGAAGACCTACGCGGTGAAGAAGAGGAAGGATTGCCTCGTATTGCCGTGGTTGGTAAACCGAATGTGGGAAAATCTTCATTTATCAATGCATTAACAGGTGAGGAGCGAAACATCGTAACGAACATTTCCGGAACAACCAGAGATGCAATCAATACGCGCTACAATGCTTACGGTTTCGACTTCATGTTGATCGACACCGCAGGAATTCGCAAAAAAGCAAAGGTAACTGAGGATATCGAGTACTATTCCGTACTTCGCTCTGTGCGCACCGTGGAAAGTTCCGATGTGTGTATCTTCATGATAGATGCAACAGAAGGTATTCAAAAACAAGACCTAACGATCTATTACATGATCGAGAAGAATCACAAAGGAGTGGTTGTACTTGTAAATAAATGGGATTTGGTTGAAAAGGATACCATGACCGCTGTAGAATACGAACGTAAATTACGAGATGAATTGGCGCCTTTCAATGATGTTCCGATCATCTTTACATCAGCATTGACAAAACAACGTATTCATAAGGCCTTGGAAAAAACCATGGAAGTGGTTGAAAACCGTACACGTAAGATCAGCACTTCTGATTTGAACGATACGATGTTGCCGATCATTGATCAGAATCCACCGCCATCTTTGAAGGGGAAATATGTGAAGATCAAGTACGTTCAGCAATTACCTACCCATGCTCCGGCATTTGCGTTCTTTTGTAATTTGCCGCAATATGTTCCGGATAGCTATAAACGCTTCCTGGAGAATAGAATGCGTGAGATCTACAACTTTGAAGGTGTTCCAATCCGCATCTTCTTCAGAAGAAAATAAACTGAAATGAAATAGTTAAGCCTGTATCTGAGATACGGGCTTTTTTTGTGCTTAAAATTGCCAAATGTAATTCGTGCGCTTTTCTTCGCCAATGGTGGTAGTGGGTCCATGACCAGGATAAACAACAGTATCTTCCGGCAAGGTAAACATCCGCTCATGAATGCTTTTTTTCAAGATCTCCATGCTACCTCCGGGAAGATCTGTTCTCCCAAAACTTCCTTTGAATAAGATGTCTCCACCAATTAAGACCTTGTGTGCTTCATTATAAAATGCGATGTGTCCGATGGAGTGTCCAGGAGCAAATATCACTTGGAATTCCAATGCTCCGAATTGAATGCGTTCATGATCCACTACAAAACGATTCGGATCCGGTGAAGGTTCAAAACCCGGGAATCCGTACATCTGTGCACTGCGTTCAGCCAATCCCAAGGTGAACATTTCGTCCTTATGCGTGATCAAATCCACTTGGAAAGTCTCTACACAAAAGGCATTTCCGAAAATATGGTCCAAATGACAATGCGTGTTGAGAATAGCATGTACGTTTAGTCCCTTCTCGGATACAAATTGTTTCAAAGCGAGCTGCTCACTTCTGTCATAACATCCCGGATCTACTATTACGGCATCAGATCCCTGATAAACAACAGATGTGTTTTCTTGAAATGCATTAAATGTAAACGTCTCAACGATCATTTTAAAAGAATAAACTAATAGAACTAGTGGTAACTATAAAACCTAGGAAATACCCAGTAAAACTCTGTTTCAAGTCGTGGGCATTCAATACGATGCGCATACTCATCACCAATCCACTCAACAAGAAAACCACTGGTGGAATCCACAAGGGGAAGAGGCTCATTTGACTGAAATAGGCAAATACGAAACCTGAAAAAATACCCATTCCAGCTCCATGCAGCGAGACTTTCCATTTCACAGTAAGCAACGTGCACAAAAACACCGTGATCAAGCTGCCATATGCAAGCCCATTAATAAATCTAAATGCTCGAAGTGTTTCCGGAATCAATTGGTGAATTAAAATGATCAATGTGACACCAAACAAATTCACCAATATGGCCGGCAATACCCGTTCACTGCGGGCATGCATCATTACACTGCTTATTTGTCCACGGATCTGCAAAAACAAGATTGTTATTGCCGGAGCCAGAAAACTAAAGGCAATGAACAAATAAAGAACAGCGTATTTCTGATCACCATTTAAAAAATACAAAGAATTCGGCTGCAAGAAATGCGCTTCAAATGCAGGGGTGTACATCGCCACCAATAGCCCATACACAGGTGCTAGAAGTGGTAAGAATAACCACGACACAATATGTGCAATAGTGCGTATCAAAGTTCTTTGCGCAAACGCGCTACTGGGATGTTCAATTGTTCACGATATTTGGCAATCGTTCGACGCGCGATGTTATATCCTTTGTCGTTCAAAAGCTTTGCTAGATGCTCATCGGTTAACGGTTTGCGTTTATTCTCCGCTTCGATGGCATCTGAAAGGATCTTCTTCACCTCACGCGTTGAAACTTCCTCACCACTATCTGTTGAAAGTGATTCTGAGAAGAAATACTTAAGCGGGAATACACCATAACCGGTTTGTACGAATTTACTATTCGCGACGCGCGATACGGTAGAAATATCCAAACCAACAATCTCTGCAATGTCTTTCAGGATCATTGGTCGCAATTTAGTTTCATCACCTGTTAAGAAGTATTCTTTCTGATACAACATGATCGCTTCCATAGTAGAATAAAGCGTTTGTTGGCGCTGTTTGATGGCATCAATAAACCATTTTGCACCTTCCAATTTTGCTTTCACAAAAACCAATGCGTCTTTATCCGACTTTGAAGTTTTAGCTCCTTCCGCATAACTGCGCAACAACTGTTCGTATTCGCGAGAGACTTTCAAATCTGGTGTATTACGACCGTTGATACTCAAGTTTAGGCGTCCTTCAAATTCCGTGATCATAAAATCAGGTATAACCTGTTGCATGTTCTTTGAAGCTTCCTTCATGGAGCCACCCGGTTTCGGGTTTAGACGAATGATCGCATCGATCGCTTCTTTTAGATCCTGATCTTCGATCTCCAGTTTTTTCTGGATTTTATCGTAGTGCTTTTTTGTAAACTCTTCGAAATGGTCTTTTAAGATCTTTTTAGCGGTAAACAAGGTGATGTTTCCTTCCTGTTTGCGCTCAATTTGTAACAACAAACACTCTCGTAAGTCACGTGCGCCAATTCCAGCAGGATCTAATTCTTGCACAACTTTGAGCACCGTTTCAACTGCTTCCTCCGTTACGATCACATTAGCAGAAAAGGCCAGGTCATCTACGATTGCTTCTATTTCCCGATTGAGATAACCAGATTCATCCAAGTTCCCAATGATTGTCTCTGCTATTAGGAATTGTGTATCGTCGAGATCCAACAAATAGAGCTGTTCAGATAACTTCTCTTGGAAGGAAGCCTCAACAGAAAGAGGCATACTGCGCTCTTCGTCGTCCTTACTCGTGTTATTTGCCTGAGTTTTGTAATCAGGGGTATCGTCATCGAAGTAATCACTGATATCGAAATCGTCATCGAATTCGTTTTCATCATCCCCATCGTAATCATCTTCCTGATCGTAATCATCGTTTTCTTCTGCACCTTCTTCCAATGCAGGATTCTCCTCGATTTCCTGTTTGATGCGTTGATCCAACTCCATTGTAGGGACTTGCAACAGCTTCATCAATTGAATCTGCTGAGGAGAAAGTCGTTGCTCGAGTTTTTGGGTAAGATGTTGACGAAGTGCCATGACTTATGATTTCCGGTGTTCTAAATATAGTTAAAGTTCGTTCAAAAAGTTCAAACCGTTCAATTGTAAATTCATTTTACTTTATACTCTGAGTTTTTAATCTGAATAAACAGATTGTAGATTCCAATTGATACAGATTCAACTTTCGATTTCAGCTTCAATAATTCTGACTCCTGAATGATCTAACAGTCGAATGGACGGCACAATTGAGACCTGCTTTCTCCAGCACTAGCTTTTGATTACCAAAGATACTGTAAAAATTCCTTAATCCCTCCGCGTTCGAATCCTTACGTGATATTGTCCAGGATACCGCCACTGCAGAGGATGCTTTGGCTTCTTAGCGGAAGCTCACGAAGCGTATTTTCTCCTTAAATCGCGTAAACATCAGCAAAGTATATGCGGCTGATCTGTCAGATGTACGGCCCTTGGAATCGCTTACTTTTTTCCATAATAACTTATTACCTGGTTAAGGCAGGAAAAAAGATCGCATAGAAACAACAGATGATCCATCTAATTGTACCATTTGAGCAAGTTGAAATCTTGAACCAATTTAGTTCTTAAAACTCTGCGTTTAAAGGTGTTCTTGGGAAAGGAATAACATCACGGATATTAGACATACCGGTAACGAACATGACCATGCGCTCAAATCCAAGTCCGAACCCTGCATGTGGCACGGACCCAAAACGGCGTGTGTCCAAATACCACCACAAGTCTTCCTCTGGGATGTGGAATGCAGCACATTTTTCTTTCAGAATTTCCAAACGTTCCTCACGCTGTGATCCTCCTACCATCTCACCGATTCCCGGGAACAAGATGTCCATTGCTGCCACCGTTTCTTTTCCTGGCTCACTGTGGTCGTTGCGACGCATATAGAAAGCTTTAAATGAAGCTGGATAATCTGTAATGATGACAGGACGTTTAAATTCTTTTTCCACTAAATAACGCTCGTGCTCCGATTGAAGATCTGTTCCCCAATCCACGTCGTATTGGAATTTCTTTTTCTTGTAGTGGTTCGAATTGCGCAAGATCTCGATTGCTTCTGTATAAGTGATACGCTTGAAATCGTTCGTAGTAACAAATTGTAAACGTTCGATCAAGCCAAGTTCATGGCGCTCATTCTGAGGTTTGCTCTGTTGCTCTTGTGCTTCACGATCATTCAAGAATTTCAAATCGTCGGCGCAGTGATCCATCACATATTGGCAAATGTACTTGAGCATCGATTCAGCCAAGTCCATGTTGTCATTCAAATCATTGAAAGCAACTTCTGGTTCGATCATCCAAAACTCCGCTAAGTGGCGCGAGGTATTCGAGTTTTCAGCACGGAAAGTTGGGCCAAAAGTATAAATAGCACCTAAGGCCAAAGCAGCTAATTCACCTTCTAACTGCCCGGAAACAGTCAAATTCACCGGTTTTCCGAAAAAGTCTTCTTTGTAATCCACTAGCCCTTCTTCACTCAATGGTGGATTTTTTGGATCCAAAGTCGTTACACGGAACATTTCTCCTGCACCTTCAGCGTCTGAACCGGTGATGATTGGTGTATGGATGTAATAAAACCCCTGATTATTGAAGAATTCATGAATGGCAAAACTCACGGCGTGACGGATACGGAAAACGGCTCCGAACACATTGGTTCTGAAACGCAAATGGGCTTGCTCACGCAAGAACTCCAAACTGTGCTTTTTGGGTTGCATCACCGTTTTTTGAACGTCATCCGGATGTGCTTCACCAATGATCTCGATGGCTTCTACCATCAATTCAACGGCCTGGCCAGACCCTTGGGATTCAACCAGTTTACCGGTTAAACCTACCGCTGCCGCCGTGGTGATCTTTTTCAAAACAGCTTCGTCAAATTGCTCGAAATCAATAACTCCCTGTAAATTATTGATGGTTGAACCGTCATTCAATTGGACAAAGCGGTTGCTGCGGAATGCGCGTACCCAACCTTTTACCAAATACGTTTCACCCACCTTGGGTTGACTCAATAGTTCTGCAATTTTTGTACGTTTCATGTGCGTTTTTAAGGAGTGCAAATGTAGCGAAAAAAGTATATATCCCACCTGAATTTCAGGCAGAGAGACGCTGCGAAGAATGATTTTTTTGGAGTTTATCCTACAGCGGAAATTCCGTTCTGAGAGCTTTCCTGGATCCCAAGCATTTCGCGCACTTTTTTGGCAATGCTAGCGGCATCGAATCCACAATCAGCGTGTAATTCCTCAGGTGTTCCATGATGAATATACTTATCAGGAATTCCTAAACGCACAACACGAGCCGTATATCCATTGTCAGCCATGAATTCAAGAACTGCAGACCCAAATCCTCCCATGATACAACCGTCTTCGATGGTGATCACTTTCTCGAACTTGGTGAACACTTCATGTAAAAGCGTCTCATCGATCGGCTTCACGAAGCGCATGTCGTAATGTGCAACTGACGCACCGCTCTCTTTCAAGGAGTCAATAGCTTTTTGAGCAAAATTTCCAACGTGGCCAATGGTCAAAATAGCAATATCTTCTCCGGAACTTACTTTGCGGCCTTCGCCAACTCGAATCGCTTTCAATGGCGTTTTCCAGTTGGTCATAACTCCGTTTCCACGCGGGTAGCGTATAGAAAAAGGACCATGATTTTCAGCTTGAGCTGTATACATCATGTTGCGTAATTCCTGCTCGTTCATTGGAGCTGCTACGATCATGTTCGGAATGCTACGCATGTAAGCAATGTCGTAAGCACCGTGGTGGGTAGCACCATCTGCACCTACCAAACCACCGCGATCTAAACAGAATACAACCTGCAGGTTTTGTAAAGCCACATCGTGTAAAACCTGATCATAAGCACGTTGCATGAACGACGAATAGATATTACAGAATGGGATCATTCCCTGAGTAGCCAATCCAGCTGAAAAAGTAACAGCATGTTGTTCTGCAATCCCCACATCAAATGCGCGATCCGGCATGGCTTCCATCATGTAAGTCAAAGAACATCCGGTTGGCATGGCAGGTGTAACTCCCATTACCTTATCGTTTTGTTCCGCCAACTCTACGATGGTATGTCCGAACACATCTTGATACTTTGGTGGTTGCGGTGAACTTGGAACGATCTTGACGATTTCTCCCGTTTCTTTATTGAAGACACCAGGTGCGTGCCATTTCGTAGGGTTTCCTTCTTCTGAATACTTGTATCCAGCTCCTTTGCGTGTAATGCAATGCAAGATCTTCGGACCAGGAATGTCTTTTAAATCCTCAAGTACCTTTGCCAAAGCTACCACATCGTGTCCATCTACCGGACCGAAATAGCGGAAGTTCAGTGATTCAAATAAATTACTTTGCTTCAGGATCGATCCTTTTAATGCATGTGAGATCTTAGAAACGATCGTTTGTGCATCCGGACCAAATTTGCTGACTTTACCCAACAACTTCCAAACTTCATCCTTTACTTTGTTGTAAGTGTGAGAAGTGGTAATGTCGGTTAGGTATTCTTTCAGAGCACCCACATTTGGGTCGATCGACATGCAGTTATCGTTCAAGATCACCAACAAATTGGCATCTTTCTCAAAACCGGCGTGGTTCATTCCTTCGAATGCCAATCCAGCGGTCATGGCTCCATCACCAATTACAGCAATGTGTTGACGGTCCTTTTCTCCTTTGTAACGGCTTGCAACGGCCATACCCAAGGCTGCTGAGATTGAAGTCGAAGAGTGACCAACTCCAAAAGTGTCGTATTCGCTTTCGCTGCGTTTTGGGAATCCGGAGATTCCACCTTTGGTTCTGTTTGTGTGAAAAACGTCACGACGACCTGTCAAGATCTTATGACCGTAAGCTTGGTGACCCACATCCCAAACCAGTTGATCATAAGGTGTATTGAAAACGTAATGCAAAGCAACCGTAAGTTCAACAACACCTAAAGATGCTCCAAAGTGTGAATTTCCGATCTCAGAGATCACGTCTACGATATACTGACGTAATTCGTCGGCTACTTGAGGCAATTGCTCGGTAGTCATTTTTTCGCGCAAATCTTGTGGGATAACGATTTGCTCTAGGAGTGGACCAGCTTTATAAGGATGCATTTTAGTCGCGTTGTTTAACTAGCAAAGTTACTTCTTCGCTCAGTGATAACAAACAAATTAGCGCTTTATTTTGTTCGCGGATCGGACTAACTTTTTTTAACAGGGATTTACACCATGTCCCAAGCAACAACAAAGATGGGTTTGCGGCGTAGTTCATCTTGTTTCAAGGGGTTCTTACGCAGCACCACCACATCTACCAATGGATGAGAGGTCATTTTATGCACCAAGCCCCAATTTACACCGGTTCTCGCTTCTCGCCAAAGCGGCTCCCGACGATCGATCCACCACAACATCATATTCTTAGATTCTTTTTCAAGAATTCCTTCGAATAATTGACTCAATAAACGGGGATCATTGTCTTTTATCCAAACGGATTCCGGGACCAAGAATTGATGTTTTTTCGGTTTGATGATCTTGCAAATACCAGGAGTAAAAGGAAGTAATTTCGTGAATAAACCACCCAAGTATCCAGGTAGGCGTTCGATCACCCAATTGACGCGGGTTATCTTGGCAAAGGCAACCAATTCTTTTTGATCGTTGTAAATTCCATAAAAAGGACCCTGTTGGGCATGTTCGAGGTTGAAATAAGCATGCGAGTCCTGAATCTTTTTCAACACGAAATCAATGTCGTTTTGATCTGTTACTGGAACCACCTGATCTTGTTTGCGCGGTCTTTTTCTACTAAAGCTTTGCGTAAACAACTGTGCTTCGGTGGTAAAACCAAATTGTTCCGACATCCATTTACTGCGTTCGTTCTTCGGATCGATGTATGCATAAAAACAATCCGGAGCGTCACCGTGTTTTCCTTCAAATACTTCATCGTAGAAATCGGAGATCTCTTGCTTCAACCGCGAATTGCTTTTCGCTACGCGATTGACGTTTTTCGAAGCTTGTTTTTGACCGGAAAATGCAAAATAACGCACATACCACTGGGCATTTCGGTTGCAGAACGTAATGTTTCCTTGCACTTTTCCATCGCGCTCCAATGATACGAACAAAGGATTATCTGCCTCTAAAATGCGACTTCTTGTATCCAAATGGCGGTAGCAAGCACCGTTGGTTCCCAGAACTGTTTTTTCCAGTAGGTCTAACAATGCCGGCGAAGCTTCTTTGCGAATGGTGAAACGTGATGAAAGTCCCATTTTATAAGGCGTTAGTAACGATGATTTCTACTTCTTCCGGTGTTAGGTCTTGCTTTTCGCCCATGGCCAACCAACCGCGCTCTTCGAATCGTTTACGGATGATGGTTGGAGTTTGCTCACAATCATTGCTGTATTCGCGAATGTGAGTTGCGACACCCAAGCTGTGGAAAAAGGATTCTGTTTTCTCAATGGCCTGTTCAGCGACCGTGCGATCATCGCCGGTTAAATTCCATACGCGGCGGCCATACTGTGCCAATTTTGCTTCTTTATTGTTTAGCTTCACTTCCCATAAACGCGGACCGATTATAGCCAGGGTCTGTGCGTGATCGATCCCATGCAAAGCGGTCAATTCATGACCGATCATGTGCGTGGCCCAGTCTGTTGTAACACCACAACGCAAAGTGCCATTTAATGCTTGATTCGCTGAGTACATCAGGTCAGCTGCTAAGTCGTAATTTGCAGGATCTTCCAATACTTTCGGACCGATCTCGATCAACGAACTTAATATTCCTTCTGCAAATCGCTCTTGCAATCTGTTCTCTCCGGGAAAGGTAATGTATTGCTCAGTCGTATGAGTGAACGCATCAATGATTCCGTTGGCCAACTGTCGTTTAGGTAGAGTTGACACGAATGTTGGATCCAATAAAGCAAACTTCGGAAAGAACAAAGGTCCGCCCATGGTGCGTTTCTCTTTCAGTTCCGAGCGACTGATCACGGCGCCGGAATTACTTTCAGAACCGGTTGCTGGAATCGTTAGAATACATCCAAATGGAACAGCGTTCGTGAACACCTTACCAGGTTCGCGTAAAAGCACTTCCCACGGGTCGCTTGGGTAGCCAACAGCACCGGAAATGAATTTTGTACCGTCGATTACGGAACCACCACCTACTGCAAGCATGAAGGGGATTTCGTTCTCGCGGATGTAATTTACCGCTTTCATCAGGGTTGAAAATTCCGGATTGGCTTCAATCCCACCAAATTCGTGTATTTCAAATTCTGAAAGCGCAGCCTTAAGTTTTTCTAGAAATCCCGATCTGATGATTGATCCACCACCGTAGGTAATCAAAATGCGTTTGGATGTCGTGTGTTTGGAAATTTGTTCGGGAATACGCTCCAATAGGTCCTTTCCGAAAAGGATGGTTGTTGGTTGCGTAATTTCAAAATTGTTCATGTCGTGCCTTGCTCGAAAAATGGAGTGTAAATTTACAAAAACAACAAGCTTTTACGATCGGAGAAAAGATTTTTTTATAGCAAGTGTCTTACTTGTTCCATTCAAAAAAAAAGCTACTTTTACACTCCCTACTTTTAAAGGGAACTGGAGCAATGTTTTAGGCTCTACCTATACAGAGAGGTGGCCGTCCCGATAGCTATCGGGAGGTTGAAGGCGCAAAAGTAAGCGCGACATAATATACAGAGAGGTGGCCGAGTGGTTGAAGGCGCTACCCTGGAAAGGTAGTATACGGGCAACTGTATCGAGAGTTCGAATCTCTTCCTCTCTGCCAGAACTGATCCCAAGCAAACAACGCTTGGGATTTTTTATTGGCTTAAGCTGAAAGTTTTACTTTCAAGTGAAAAGGCATGTAAAAAAGAACAAAAGCTTTGAAAAAGCTGGATCACGTTGTGAAGCCGACTCCTTTTGAGATCTATAATCTCTTCCTCTCTGCCAGATTTAATGAGCTCAAAAAATATTTTTTTTCTCCTTCAGGCAACCTTTCGTAACTTGCGCAGTACTTGAGAAAACTAAACAGTTCATTATGAAACATTTTTACACTAAAACTTTGGCCTTGGCAATCTTCGGTCTTGTTTCTTTTTTAGGAAATTTCGTGAATGCCCAAGTGCAAGTGATCGACGCTTCCGGACCTGCAGCTTGTGACGGTGCGGCTTATTTGATCGATTCAACAGCAACAAATGTTGTTTGGCAATCTAACGGCAGTGTGATCGCTACTGGAACTACTTGGATCGATAGCCTTTGTGCTGGAACATATGTGGTAACCTATAACAATCCGAATGGTCAATCCTTTACCTTCACCATCAATGGAAACGGTAACCCATGCGCTGGTTTCTCGGCGACTATGTCAACAGTAAACACTTCTGATGTGGCACTTTGCGATGGTTCGGCAACAGTAACACTTACAGGTGGAACAGCACCATATACGTATTCTTGGAACGGTCCGGCAGGAAATGTGGCTACCATGAACGGATTGTGTATTGGAACTTACACCTGCTCAATCGTGGATGCAAACGGATGTTATACATCTGCTGCTGGTAACGTTTACGCCGACAGTACAAATGCCGGAAACGATTCTACCTTGTTCATTACAAACAACAATTTCCCGGGAGCTAATGTGGTTGGCACGTACACGAACATTTACGAGGACTGTACTTTGGATTTTGGTGCAGTAGGAAGTGCTTCAGCTACATCGATCACAAACATCAGTGTAGGAACGAACCCATCCGGATTAGATACCATGGAAGTGGTTTGGACAGTATTGGATACCATGAATAACGTCATGGCAACATACACTACTTATTACTTGGTGAGTGATAGCTTGAATGGCGTTGTAAACTTTATGTTCATTGTACATTGCTCACAAAAAGCATTGAATTACAACACGTTGGTTATCTCTGATAATTTGATGGTTGGACCATTGGCGATCGGTGAGGAGAATCTTGAATTTAGCGTTGTGAACCCTGTTACTGAGAACTTGAACATTCAGTTTGCAGCAATTGAGAAAGGGAACTTAATAGTCTTGAATGCAAACGGACAAATTGTGAAAACAGCAAGTTTCGATGCGAAAGATGTGCATGTATCTGTTAGCGATCTTGCAGCAGGTATGTACTTTGTGCAATTGAATACCGGAAAAGGAACAAAAACGGTGAAGATCTTAAAGTAATCACATTTACTTTTTCATACAGAATCCTGATGCGCTTCGGTGTGTCAGGATTTTTTTATTTCCCAAAAAACGTGAAAGCAACAATTCGTTGCAATAACAATCGTTCCTGCGGCAAATAGTTGTTATGCGAACAGTAGGAATGGTAGTAGAAGTTTTGCGTGCATACGGATTGCGCGCCCGTTTGGTGGAATGGTTGAAGATCACCTTTGTGGTGTCGCCTTTACAGCGCTGGCATCGAAAAGAAGCAGAGGCGTATATGCATGAATTACGGAAATTGCCCGTAGGAACTGTGGGAAGAGATGTGGTGGATATGCTAGACGACCGTGATCTGTTGCTGATCCCCAAATTCGAAGATCATGACGTAAAGCACCTCTTACTTGATTACGGGATGTCTCCCATTGACGAGATACGCATGCAATGTTATTTGCTTGGAAATGGAAACCGCAGCATGGTTTGCTTGGTCTTTGTAGCCACCGCTTTTTTATTCCCGGAATACTGGTCGCTCTTTCGTGAAGATTTTGGCAAAGGCAAACAAGCACCAAGCGTTTTACACGTGCGTTTGAGTGAAGTGAAGGCAGCGTTTACGAAAGACGTGAAAGCCCGAATTCACTAGTCAAAGACAACATTTTCTTGGAAATCTCGTTTTCAGCAACAAATTTCGTTTTTATGAGAAAAAGTTTGTTGGTTTGTTTGCTTGGATTGTCATCAGTAGTGATGGCTCAAGAATCCGAAAGTTCATGGAAGTTTACCGAAACGAGCGTTTTCACCGGAATTGGTGTACAGATGTCGCCAATGTTTACCGAAAAAGACATAGCGGTATGGTCCGAAAACGATCCATGGATCACCCAAGATTTTACGGGGTATAGTCAATTTGGTGGGTTGAATAGTACAACCAGTTCTCAATTTTCAGCAAACCTTGGATTTCGAAAAACAGGCATACATAATCCAAGTTTTCGTGTAGGGATTTCGTATAAAAGATTAAATAGTCAGGTGTTCGGCCGCTATCAGGATTGGAGTGGTCCTTACGACACCTTAGTGAGCTCTCAAACCGGACAGCAGTATTATGTAGATACCGTTCGCATGCGATCAGTTAGTGCTTATTGGGGCGCAGATGTGTTGGCTTTAGATGGGGCATATATGTTACAAACAGACTTAACACGTCGTTGGTCTTTTTATGGAGGAATCGGATTGCAAGCCGGAATTCTTTTCAATCAGGAGCTGCAACTAGCACGAATGGAAACATTCAGTGAAACAGGGATGACCTATGAAATGAACGTTGAATTGGAGCAGCGCAATTACCGAATGAGTACCGGTTTTTCAAGTACTGTTTATTTGCCGCTAGGAATCGATTTTCGTATTGGAAAGAAACGTCCGCTTTGGCAGCAGGTACATTTGGTTTATGAGCTTAGACCAAGTTTGTCCTTTCAAACCATGTCTTCAGTTTCCGTAGTGAGTCCGGGAGTAACGCAACACTTTGGGTTGCGCATCACGATCTAGTTTATATCGACATTTCACCACACAGAGCCGTTTGCATACAGTTGCGAACGGCTTTTTTGTCTCCGGAAAACTTACCTAAGGCAAACATCAATTTGGTAACAGCAGTTTCGGTAGTCATATCATGGCCACTGATCACTCCATGTTTTTCGAAGAATGAACTCGTTTCATACTTTCCTTGTTCTACACGACCGGTTGAACATTGGGTGATATTCAGTACAGTTCCTCCTGACTCCAGATAGGTCAAAAGCAAATCGTGGAATTTTTCGTCTGACGGTGCATTTCCGGAACCGTATGTTTCTAACACGACTGCTTTTACCCGATTCACATCAAATAGTGAGCTATACAACTCCCAATTCAAACCCGGGAACAATTTAATGAGTGCCACGGAAGCATCGAAATCGGTAAACAATTGTAAAGGACCTTTGCCTGCTAGCGTATTTGCTGTATAATCAATATGCACACCAGCCACGGCGAGTGGGCGCAAATTCGGTGAACGAAATGCTTCGAAACTAGATGCAGACACCTTGGAAGTCCGATTTCCGCGATACAGCGAATACTCGAAATAAATGGCCACTTCCTGAATCATTGGAGTACCGTCCTCTTTTTTTGCTGCGGCAACTTCGATAGCGGTGATGAGGTTTTCCTTTCCATCTGTTCGGATCGTTCCAATTGGAAGTTGCGACCCGGTAAGAATCACGGGTTTTTCCAAACCTTGCAGCATGAAACTCAGAGCAGATGCAGTAAAGGCCATGGTGTCGGACCCATGCAAGATTACAAATCCGTCATAATGATGGTAATCGTTGTAAATCAATTCGGCGATCGCTTTCCACCAGCCCGGATGCATCTCCGAAGAATCGATCGGTTTTGGAAATGCATGCGTAGTCAATTCTACTTGCAAACGCGCCAATTCAGGGATGTGCTTGTACACGTCACCAAAGTCGAAAGCTGTCAGGGAACCGGTGACAGGGTCTTTCACCATGCCGATCGTTCCACCGGTGTAGATCAATTTTACGCGCGCTTGTTGCATACCGAAGTTTTGACAAAGATAAACAGATTCGGACTTCTGAATAGGGGAGCGAAAAAGTAGTTTGGAAGGATCTTATTCTCCGAAAAGGCGCAAGGCATTTGCAGTAGTCAACTGTTCGATCTCACGCAGGGTAACACCGAGGAACTCAGCAATTTTTTCTGCTGTATGGATGATGTAGGCACTTTCGTTGCGTTTACCACGGTACGGAACCGGAGGTAAATAAGGCGCGTCGGTTTCCAACAACAAGCGATCTAGCGGTATATGAGGTAGTACTTCCGGAAGTTCGGATTTCTTGTAAGTTACCACACCACCAATTCCGAAGTAAAATCCACCATAACCCAAAATCTTTTCAACGTCTGCACGATTTCCGGTAAAACAATGAAAAATTCCTCGGAGCTGCGAGTCGTTTTCTTGATCTAATACTTCGTAGATCTCAGGAAAAGAATCGCGGGCATGGATCACGATCGGGATTTGGAGTTCTTTTGCCCAACGTATTTGCTGACGAAAGGCTTCTTTTTGAGCAACCACATGGGTCTTGTCCCAGTACAGATCAATGCCGATTTCACCTATGGCGGCGTATTTGCGTGCGAACGCGTGATTTTTAATTGTTTCTAGTACGGATTCCCAGTTTTCATCTACCGAACAGGGGTGTAAACCCATCATTGCGAAACAGTTTTCCGGGAATTCCTGCTCCAATGCGTGCATTCCTTCAATAGATTCCAGATCGATGTTCGGCATGTACATGCGTTCCACACCTGCAGCGATAGCGCGCTTGATCATCGCAGAGCGGTCCTCGTTAAATTGCTCGGAATAGAGATGTGTGTGGGTGTCTATTATCATCTTGGTTTCGCTTCGCTTTTGGATTAAAGACAAAAGACCAGAGACAGTTTTGTCTTTGGTCTTCAGTCTGACATTATAAAGTCTTTTTTAACAGAATTCGTCGTAAGCTGCTTGTAAATTTTCCGCGATCAACGCTGCACTTACCCCTTCAATATTGTGACGCTCTAGAAAGTGCACCAATTTACCATCTTTGAATACGGCAACTGATGGTGAAGATGGAGGGAACGGTAAGAAGTAATTACGCGCTTGTTGCGTAGCTTCCGTGTCAACTCCTGCGAACACAGTTAATAAATGGTCTGGTTTCTTATCGTAGTTCAACGATAGTTTCACGCCAGGACGCAAATTTCCTGCAGCACAACCACATACGGAATTCACGACAACCAAGGCAACACCTTTGCTGTTAGGAATCGTATTGTCAACTTCTGCTGCTGTAAGTAATTGTTGAAAGCCCACACTTGTAAGGTCTTCCTTCATTGGTTGTACGAGTTCTGGTGGGTACATATGTTTATTATTTAAATTGTTTCTGCAAAATTAATCTTTTTCCAAGCCTTTGCATCGCTTGAAATGTTAGTTTTTGTCAAAACGACTAATCTTGGTTTCAGGATGCAATTCGGTTTGCTCAACCAGATGATCTGCCAGCTCTTTCATGATCAGTGGAGCAAGGATATAACCTTTTGTTCCCAGGCCGTTTGCGATCACTAAGCGCGGAAAATCTAGATGTTTACCCAACAAGGGTCTACGATCGATCACCGTTGGTCGAACTCCGGCAACGTGGTCCACAAGTTCAAATGGTAAGTGATTGACTGTATGCATGTTTTCTAAGATCGTCTGTTTCCCTTCTTCCGTAATTGTAGTGTTGTCTGTGTTCCATCCGTAAGTTGAACCAACACGAAAAGATCCATCTCCAATTGGCATCATAAAGCACTTGCGATTGCGGGATTCTGCTTGGGAAAGTTCAGGGATTTTAACCGTTAACACTTCACCTTTGGTTTGTTGCAAAGGCAGCTCTCCAAACCAGGGATTGTATTTCCCATCCTTTCCTTCAGCGAAAACAATGTAGTCATAATTAACACCTTTGTAGCTGGCTTGTTGTGGATCCAATTGAGTGTAATCCATGCTTTCTTTTTTCAGGATTCCAGCGTTTTTATAATAGGTTTGAGTAAGTTCAACATATTTTGCTGCTTCTACGTAGCCGCTTTGCAAAACGACTCCTGTACCGAAAGTGTTATTTTCATCAGGGAAGTTCGCATCTGTTTCCGATTGATGCTGCATGAATGGTGCGTAATTTGGATCGTCCTGCTTTTTGAGCCAAAAGTCGCGTTCTTGTTCGCTGGCAAAGAAACGACGAATGGGTACCAGATGAAGGAATTTTCCACCAATGCGTTCTTCTTGTTGTCGATAGAATTCGTACGCAAAAGGCAAGAGTTCGTGAATCCGCCAGCTCAATGTCATTCTTCGAAAAACCAGGGGATTCAAGATTCCACCCGCAACTGCTGAAGAAACGTTTTTTCCTTTGTCGAGAAGTGTTACCTCAACACCTTTATCGAGTAAATGTTGGGTCAAACTGCTTCCTGCCAATCCTGCTCCGACAATGAGTACGCGCATACCTGTGATTTTTACGCAAAAGTAAGTAATGATCCCACAGAACGTTCGATTTTACTATGATTCGTGGGAAATTTCACCAGCGAGCGAAAATATGCGAATAAATACGTGTTTCGTTTAAGCGATGCCATAGACCTTTATTTTTGCGCCGGAATTGATAAAAGTTTAGGGGTGTTGGTGTAACATAATAATGAAATGCCCCTTTGACCCCGGCTCAGGTCGGGGTTTTTAATGTGCAAAAGCTAGGGTGATGACAGAGATCTTCACGTCCGGAAGCACGTCTCGAATAGTTCGGTAGCACGTTTCGATGGTTGATCCGGTTGTGATCACATCATCAATGATCGCAATGTGTTGGTAATTTTGTTGGGTTTGTTTACTCCGGAATTTTTCTTGCATGTTTTCCCAACGACTCATCCGGTCCTTTTTGGTTTGACTTTCCGTAAAAATAGAGCGATTGATCAACTGCATATCGATGGGCACTTGCATGATTTCTTGCATGCCCTTGGCCAATTCTTCGGCTTGGTTGTATCCTCTGAGGAATTCCTTTTTGGGATGAAGAGGTACAGGCACTAAAGCATCAATTTTGGCAAAATCGGGATCGTCTTTGATGCGCAGTCCGATTTGCTTGCCGAAATAAATGGCCAAGTCGCTACGGTCTTTGTATTTAAGTTGATGCAGTATAGTTCGTGTTGCATTGGACTCGCTAAAGAAAAGCAAGGCATAGGATTTCTCGAGATGGATCCTTCCCCAGAACAATTTATCAAGCGGACTTGGGTCTTGAAAAGTTTCAAAATGGGTGTAGTGGAGATCGTGTTCACAGAGTGGACAAACAGAATGTTTTGTTTGCGGTATTTCCATTTCACAGATCAGGCAGTGATGCGGGTACAATACATGTAGCAGATCCTTGCTTAATTTGTTAAAATTCAGGAGAGTACTTCCTTGAAATAGTGATTTTTCGGGTCTTTTCATGCTATTCACAATCAGCTGTTAATAGTCAGAAAAAAAAAGCAAAAAAACAAGCCAAAAAAACAGGTAACTTTCTGAGAAAATTGAGTGAAATCGTTCTGTGACAAGGAGATGGACAAACGGAGGTTTTTTATCGACAAATGAATTGGTTTAACCTGTGAATATCTTTAAAAGTGATGTTGAAAAACTCGCTAAGTGTTCACCACAAAGGGTTTCCGATTTCCAGTGTTGAAAACCTGAAAGGATTGTGAATTTCTTTAATTGCAGGAGGACAGAATTTTGACAATTTTTGTATGCCTCGAACGGGAAAATGATTCACTCTCGGATGCACTACTTACCGTTATTGAGGAAAGAATGAATTTTAGAAAGATTCTGATGGCTTTGGAAAAGAAATTTTCCTTAGGCTAACAAATATTGATATAACTAAAGGAATTAAAATGGCACAAGTAGAACCAATTTTGGCGGAGAACAGAAATCGCTTTGTTTTGTTCCCGATCCAACACGAAGACATCTGGTCTTTCTACAAGAAGGCAGAAGCTAGTTTTTGGACGGCGGAAGAAATCGATTTATCACCAGACTTAATCGATTGGGACACAAAGTTGAATGAAGATGAGCGTCATTTCATCAAGCATGTTTTGGCATTCTTTGCTGCGTCTGATGGAATTGTTAACGAAAACTTAGCAGAGCATTTCTTGGCTGAGGTTCAATACACAGAAGCGAAGTTCTTTTACGGTTTCCAAGTTGCCATTGAGAACATCCATTCTGAGACCTACTCTTTATTGATCGATACATATATCAAGGATACGACAGAAAAGAATCGTTTGTTCAATGCTTTGGAGACCATCGACTGCGTTCGTAAAAAAGCAGAGTGGGCATTGCGTTGGATCGACAACGGTTCATTTGCAGAACGCCTTGTAGCATTTGCGGCAGTTGAAGGCATCTTTTTCTCAGGGTCTTTCTGTTCGATCTTCTGGTTGAAGAAGCGTGGTTTGATGCCAGGACTTTCATTCTCCAATGAGTTGATCTCGCGTGACGAAGGTTTGCACTGTGATTTCGCATGTTTGTTGTACACGCGCCATTTGGTGAATAAATTACCGAAAGAGCAAGTGCGTCAGATCATTTTGGATGCAGTAGAAATTGAAAAAGAATTTGTAACCGATGCACTTCCTGTGAAGTTAATTGGTATGAATGCTGAATTAATGCAGCAATATATTGAGTTCGTTGCCGACCGTTTGTTGGTAGAACTTGGAAATGAGAAGGTGTTCAACGCAACTAATCCATTCGACTTTATGGATATGATCTCGATCCAAGGTAAAACGAACTTCTTTGAAAAACGTGTGGCTGAATACCAAAAAGCCGGCGTAATGGCAGGAAAAGAAAATCAAACGTTCAGTTTGGACGAAGATTTCTAATTGAATAAACTTAAGATATACCAGTAACAACCCAAAACAGGAGAGCGCACTATGTACGTTATTAAAAGAGACGGAAGAAAAGAAGCGGTGAAATTCGACAAGATCACCGCGCGCATCATCAAGATGTGCTATGGCCTTGATCCATTGGTTTCACCGGAGGCGGTGGCAATGAAGGTCATTGAAGGGATTTATGACGGGGTTTCGACTACCGACCTAGATAACCTAGCAGCTGAAGTTGCAGCAGCAAAAACAATTGATCACCCAGATTATGCTTTGTTGGCATCGCGTATTGCGGTTTCTAACTTGCATAAGGAGACGAAGAAATCGTTCTCTGAAGTGATGGAAGAACTTTACAAGTATGTTGATCCAAAGACAGGTGAACGTGCTTCATTGATCGCAGATGATGTGTATGAAGTGATTCAAAACAACAAAGAGGTGTTGGATTCTAGCATCATTTATGATCGTGATTTCCGTTACGATTACTTCGGATTCAAAACCCTCACACGTAGCTACTTGTTGCGCATTAACGGCGAAATCGCTGAGCGTCCACAACAAATGTTGATGCGTGTGGCAGTGGGTATTCACAAGAATGATTTGGAGCAAGCTATCAAAACCTACAATTTGATGTCGGAAGGATGGTTTACACACGCAACTCCAACTTTGTTCAATGCAGGAACACCAAAACCACAAATGTCTTCTTGTTTCTTGTTAACAATGAAAGAAGATAGTATCAGTGGAATTTACGACACCTTGAAATCTTGCGCTCAGATTTCTCAGTCGGCTGGTGGAATTGGGTTGGCTATTCACGATATCCGTGCTACTGGATCTTATATTAAAGGAACAAACGGAACATCAAATGGTATCGTACCAATGTTGCGCGTATTCAACGATACAGCTCGTTACGTAGATCAAGGTGGAGGAAAACGCAAGGGATCTTTCGCTATCTACATGGAGCCATGGCATGCTGATGTATTCGACTTCTTGGATTTGAAGAAGAACTTTGGGAAAGAAGAGCAACGTGCACGTGACTTGTTCTACGCTTTGTGGATTCCGGATTTGTTCATGCAGCGTGTAGAAGATAACGGAGACTGGACTTTGATGTGTCCGCATGAGTGTCCAGGCTTGTCTGAAACTTACGGAGCAGAGTTCGAAGCTTTGTACACAGCGTACGAGCGTGAAGGAAAAGGTCGAAAGACTGTTAAAGCACAAGACTTGTGGTTCAAGATCCTAGAGTCTCAGATCGAGACAGGTACTCCTTACATGTTGTACAAGGATGCTGCGAACAACAAATCGAACCAAAAGAACTTGGGTACGATTAAGTCTTCAAACTTGTGTACAGAGATCATGGAGTACACTGCTCCAGATGAAGTAGCAGTTTGTAACTTGGCTTCATTGGCTTTGCCTAAATTCGTAACCGAGGAAGGTACTTTCGATCATGATAAATTGTTCGAAGTAACTTACCAAGCAACGATTAACTTGAACCGTATCATTGACGGGAACTACTATCCGGTAGAGGAAGCGCGCAAATCAAATATGCGTCACCGACCAATCGGATTGGGAGTTCAAGGTTTGGCAGATGCATTCATCATGATGCGTTTCCCATTTGAATCAGAAGAAGCACGCGCATTGAACCGCGAGATCTTTGAAACGATCTATTACGCTGCAATGACTGCGTCGAAAGATTTGGCTAAAGTAGAAGGACCATACGAAACGTTCGAAGGTTCTCCGGTATCTCAAGGAATCTTCCAATACGATATGTGGGGTGTAACTCCAACTAATCGCTGGGAGTGGGATTTGTTGAAAGAAGAAGTGAAACAACATGGTGTACGCAACTCATTATTGCTTGCTCCAATGCCAACAGCTTCTACTGCGCAGATCCTCGGAAATAATGAGTGTTTTGAGCCGTATACATCAAATATCTATACACGTCGCGTATTGTCTGGTGAGTTCATCATCGTGAATAAGCACTTGTTGAAAGATTTGGTAAAAGAAGGTTTATGGACGAAAGAAATGCGTCAAAAGTTGATGGCATCGAATGGTTCAGTTCAAAACATCACTGAGATCCCACAATACATCAAAGACCTTTACAAAACTGCTTGGGAGATCTCTCAAAAAGCGATCATCGAGCAAGCAGCAGATCGTGGAGCTTACATCTGTCAATCACAGTCATTGAACATTTTCATGGAGAATGCAAACTTCGGTAAATTGACTTCAATGCACTTCTACGGTTGGAAGAAAGGTTTGAAGACTGGTATGTACTACTTGCGTACAAAAGCAGCTACAGACGCGATCAAGTTTACGTTGGACAAATCGGTTACGGCTGAACCATCTCAAGCTACGATCGAAGAACAACAAGCTGCCATCGCATGCTCATTGGATGATCCAGACGGATGCGAAATGTGTTCAGGATAGATTGTTGAATCTATTCTGAACTAAATTCAGCTTGCCTAAATGTGTTCAGGATAGACGTTGGATCTATAGAAATAGGTGTAGTCGTTAATAATTGTGCCGTTTTAATTATCGATACACATAAAATCCCTCTTGCAAAAGGGGGATTTTTTTATGTATTCATGTATACTTTCAACTTCGCATAAACGTTAGTACTTTAGCGTGATGCACAAATACTTGATCAGTTTGTTTGGATTGCTCTTGGGGATAACTCTACATGCCCAACAAGCCACCACACGCTTTAAAGTTTTTGCGCAGCCTAACGATACGCTCATACTGGATAGTTTGAGTATCTTTCCGGGAACACTTGAGTTGTATTGTGGCAACCGCCTCTTATCAAGCGAACAATTTCAAGTAGATTTCGCAAGTTCGCGTGTGATCCTTCAGAACGCATGTGATAGCATTGTTGCGCATTATCGTGTTCTCGGAGGAAATTTTGGAAGATATTATTACCTGCGTGACACTTCAGCCATCTATACGATCAACAAGGGCGAACGAGAAGATTTCATGATCCAACCAACTAGTGATCCTTTTGAGTTGATGGGTGCCAGTGGGCTAAAGAAGTCTGGATCGATCTCGAGAGGTGTGGCCTTCGGCAACCGACAGGATCTAAGTGTAAATTCCTCACTGAACTTGGAACTTTCCGGTTATGTTGCGCCTAATTTGCAGGTACTGGCATCAGTCACGGACGATAATTTGCCCATACAGCCCGAGGGGAATACGAATAAATTGCAAGAATTCGATCAAGTTTTCATTCAGCTGTTCAATGACCAGTTCAAGTTGACTTTGGGTGATTTCTGGATCTCAAAACCGGAAGGATATTTTTTAACGTATAAAAAACGCGGACAGGGTCTAACAGGAGAGTATTACTGGAAGAAAGATAAACAAGGACATATTCGAAGTCAAGTAAGTGGCGCCTTATCCAAAGGAAAGTTCAATAGACAGATCATTCAAGGTGTAGAGGGAAATCAGGGACCCTATCGCTTGCGCGGAAATGAGAATGAACCGTTCATCATCATTCTATCCGGAACCGAACGTGTTTACATCGATGGGAAACTGCTAACTCGTGGTCAGGAATACGATTACACGATCGACTACAACACATCAGAATTGACCTTTACTGCACGAAATCTCATCACCAAGGACGTTCGTATTGTCGTTGAATTTCAGTATTCCGATCAAAATTATGCACGTTCCTTATTTCAATTTGCAACCGAAGGTACTTCCAAAAAATTGGATTGGTGGGTGAATGCGTATTCAGAACAAGATGCGAAAAATCAGCCCTTGCAACAAAACTTAACGGATGCTCAAAAACTATTGCTCAGTCAAGTTGGAGATCAATTGGAATTAGCGCGATCGGTCGTTATCGATTCTACCGGATTTTCAGAGAACTTGGTTATGTACCGCATGATAGATAGTTTGGGATATGATTCGGTACTTGTAGCGAGTGTAGTTCCCAATTTAGCGGTCTACAAAGTGAATTTTACCTATGTGGGACCGGGAAAAGGCGATTACGTTTTTCAGCAATTCAATGCGCTGGGTAGAGTGTACAAATGGGTAGCGCCAGTGGCAGGAATCTCGCAGGGTGACTACGCTCCAGTCAATATACTCATTACGCCTAAGCAACAACAGCTTTTCAGTTTAGGTGCGCGCTATCGTTTTACAGATCGGATCAAAATGGAAGTAGAGCTTGCTCGGAGTAAATTGGATCTGAACACGTTTTCTACTCTTGACCGTAGCGATGATTTTGGACATGCCTTACACTTGAAGTTGGATCAAGAGCGCAAGCTTGGAAAAGACAGCATCCGTAAATGGTTGTGGCGCAACGCAGCGGAAGTGGAAGTTTTAGATCCGCACTTCAAGCCCATCGAACAATACCGGGCTGTGGAATACGATCGCGATTGGAATACACGTGGACAAGGATATTCGGGCAATCAGATCTTGACTCAATTCAGCACCGGGATTCGACATGCGCAATTCGGTGGATGGACTTTGAGTGGTCAGCAGTATAAGATCGGAGCTGATTTTGATGGATACCGCGCCTTATTGCAAAGTAACTTCAAGGCAAATGGATGGATGATCCTGGGAGACGCCAGTGCACTAACATCTTCGGATGCAGCACAAGGAAATACTTTTGTCCGTCACAAATTTGATGTCTCCAAGCAATGGAAGAAGTTGCGCGTTGGCGTGAAAGATGATCAAGAATGGAATCAGTTTTCCCTAAAGAATGGTCAATTTTCGAATCGATCTTATTCATTCTTCGACATAGCTGGATACATGGCAATTGGTGATACATCAAAGGGAGAATTCAAGGTAAGCTACCGCGAGCGATTTGATGGAAAAACGGATACCAATATGTGGGTAAAAGTTGCAAAAGCGCGCACCTGGAGCTTAGAATGGTTGCAGAAAAGTTGGAAAAATCAGCGTTTATTGGTTGTTGCTAATTACCGTGAATTAGATGTAAAGGATTCGGTTTTATTACCACAAAAACCGGAGAATACCACAAATGGTAGGATCGACCACGAGATTCGGTTCTGGAAGAACGCTGTAAACTTGACAACCTTTTACGAAGCAGGAGCCGGCTTGGAACAAAAACGAGAGTTTATTTACATCAAGGTAAATGACGGTCAAGGAGTGTATACCTGGATTGATTACAACGGTGACGGGGTAAAGGATCTGAATGAATTTGAAATTGCCGCTTATGCGGATCAGGCTAGTTATATCCGTGTTTTCACACCTTCGAGTGCATACACCAAGACCTATTCTAATGAATACAATCAAACTTTGAACCTACGTCCGGAACGTATTTGGGGGAGCGCGAAAGGCTGGAAAGGAGTATTGGCACGTTTTTCAACGCAATCCCGTTTTCGTATTCAACGTAAAACTACTGAATTGGAAGGGTTGACCGCATATAATCCCTTTGCTTCTAGGGTAGAAGATAGCACCTTGATAAGCACGAGCAGTAATCAAAAGCATACCTTGTTCTTCAACCGTACCAATACCGTTTTTGGAGCCGAGTATAGCTACCAGCGGGTTGTTTCAAAAGTACAGTTAGCAACAGGATTTGATGGGAGGTTCAACGAATCGCACGATGTTAATGCGCGGATTAATATCCGCAAACAGTGGACGATTCAATCCAATTTCGAGCGTGGCACAAAAACGTCCTTCGTGGATTACACCACAGGCAGGAATTATGCTTTAACCTATTGGATCAATAAGAATGCTTTGGTGTATCAACCAAACACCTCCTTGCGCGTCTCTCTAGAAAACCGATTCTCTTACAAGCAGAACGCGCCGGAGTTTGGAACGGAATACGCAAGAATTACCGATTTTGGGTTCGTGGCAAAATTCAATCAGGCGACAAAAGGAAGTTTACAAGGTCAAGTAAATTTCATTCGCATTCAGTTTGATGGAAATGCGAACTCTCCTTTAGGCTTTGAATTGCTAGAAGCATTGAAACCAGGTGATAACCTTGTTTGGACGTTCGGATATCAGCGTACACTATCAAAGAACTTACAGCTTTCAATCCAGTACAACGGACGTAAAAGTCCTACTACCCCGGCAATCCACGCGGGAGGAATGGAGGTAAAGGCGTTTTTCTAAAAAATTTCGAGGTAAAAAGGCAATTTTACCTCGTCAAATATTTGGATTCAAAAAACGAATTCTCCTCAACGTGCACAAAATCAGTCGAATAAATCGGGTCGCCGACCGAACAATGGTTTTAAAACGAGGTAAAATTGCCTTTTTACCTCGTTGAAATCGATTTTTGCCGAACCGACCAAAAACACCCATTCAAAAAAAGGCCCCGTTTCCGAGGCCTTATCTTATTCATTCAAACTGTTCAGTAATTTTTCGTATTCCAATTGCAAGGCTTCTGCTTCTACCCGTTTCCCGCGAGCTATATCCGCCGCGTTTGTATTCCCGGCTTCTTTCGCTTTGTTTTCTTCGTCCTGTAATTTACTAATGCGATCTCCCAACGAATTCTTCAAATAAGTCACGTATTGAGGAGCAAACATTTTCACGTACATGCCACCAGAGGCAAATTCTTGCTTGTAAATTTCAAGTGCTTGTTGTTGCATGGATACTTCTTGTTTCGACAAGTAGAACGTAAATGCATTCAACGCACCGATCTTATCAAAACCTTGGATATATCCAGATTGTAGCGCAGTCACATAGAATCCGTACGACTCCGGTTTACCAGTTTTTGCATATAAAGCGGCAATACTGCCCAACATGCGCGAGGATTTTTCTCCCTCTAATTTTTTCGCAGCGGCCATGGCCTTGTCTGGATTGATCTTTGCCAAATTGTTCAAAGCATTCGACACCACGCTGTAAGAACGGTCATTCTGAATGCGTTCCTCCAAAATTGGAGTTACTTCAGCAGCACTCAATAAAGTAGATAAAACATTCACAATGCTAGCACGAACGGAAGAAACAGAATCGGTTGTAACCATTTTCTTTAATTGCTCAATGGCCTTAGTCTTGTTATCCGCTGTCAATCTTCCAACGCGCTCTACCGCAGTTGTACGAATATCCCAGAATGGATCGTTCAAGGCATCCAAAACCAACTTTTCGCTTTCTGGAGTTTTTGATTTTAATCCAAATTGCAAAGCTTGTTTACGTTGGATGTAGTGTTTTGGTCCATTGTAATACTGGTCGATATACCATGCCTCTGGTTTAGTCTCTGTGATCTTGGCTAAAAGCTGTGCTTTGCTATCGAACACTACATTTTTCAACGTTCCTTTTACCTGCAAAGCAATGCGATTGCTTCGCTCATTCACCCAAACGCGTTGGGTTATTGCGCCACGGTCATCAATCACTGTAACATCAACCGGCAACTTGAATAGGCGGAAATCAGTTTGAGTTTGATCTACATTCAAATAAACGGTGTTTTCTTCGCTCACATAATCATACGATACCGTTAAGCTTGGATGTCCTGAGTCCAAATACCACTGATCAAAGAACCAATTCAGATCCTCTCCACAAACTTCTTCAAACGCAATGCGCAATTGGTGGAATTCAGCAGGTTTGTAGGCGTTTGTTTTTAAATAAGATTGCAAGGCCGTAAAGAAAGCTTCATCACCAATGTAGCTGCGTAACATGTTCAGAATACGTCCTCCTTTGTTGTAAGAATGGCCATCAAACATAGCCTCCTTATCCGGATAGTCGAACCAGATCAGATCGTGATATCCTTGCTGTTGTGCAGAAGCAAAATAACCATCTGCCTCACCGATTGCCTGGTATTCAGCTTCATCTAAACCATAGCGATATTCATCCCACAAGTATTGAGAATAGTTAGCAAAAGATTCATTTAGAGAAAGGTTCGACCAAGATTCGCAAGTAACCAGATCACCAAACCAATGGTGGAACAATTCATGCGCGATCGTTGATTGATCGTTGGCATCCAATAACTCGCGATCGTTTTTGTAGACATAATCTCCGAAAACTACGGCACCTGTATTTTCCATAGCTCCAGAAACATAATCGCGAACAACGATCTGGTGGTACTTATCCCATGGATATTCAACACCCAATAATTTCGAAAAGTATCCGATCATTTTCGGTGTTTCCCCAAAGATCGCTTTAGCGTAAGGTTCCCATTCAGGTTCTACGTAGTAGTTAACATCCATCATGGTTCCATCCGGACGTTTGTAACTGTCTTTTACAATTTTGAACTCACCCACACCCATCATGAATAGGTAAGGCGCATGCGGTAATTCTTGTTTCCAATAATCCGTGCGCGTGCCATTGGCATTTTTAGTAGAACTCACCAATTTACCATTCGAAAGGGTGGCGTATTTATTGTCTACCGTAATGTAGATCTCCTGCTTTGTTTTTACATTCGGAGCATCAATAGTTGGGAACCAAACTGAACTAGCCTCAGTTTCGCCTTGCGTCCAGATCTGCGGCATTTTATTTTTCTCCTCGTTCTTCGGATTGATGAAGTATAAGCCCTTATCGCTCAAGATGGCAGCTGAACCACCGGTTGTGCGTTCATCCGGTTTCGCGATGTAGTCGATCACCACGGTGTATGTGTCTTTACGAGTATATGTTTTATCCAGTTTAATGGTAAGCACATCCTCTGAATAGGTGAACGGACGAGCTGCCCCGTTCATGGTAACGGATTTAATTTCCATACCTTTCGCGTCCAAAACCAAACTATCTGTTGCGTAGAAATGTGGCTTCGCAGTAAGCGTTTCTTTACCCATCAACCAAGACTTATTCCAGTCGAATGAAACTTCCAATTTGGTATTGATCAAATCAGTGTATACGGTTTCAGTTGCACGATAAACTTTGGGCTCTTCATCTGTAATTTCGATGTCTTGTTCCATCACCACATCATCGTGTGTTGAAACGTCGATTGGTTCGTCTTTAGAGGTGTCGATAGGGCGGCAAGAAGCGGCTAGGATAGCTAGGATTAAATATCTTTTCTTCATGGATGTTGTTCTTGAAAAATCATTTTGCGTTCACGCGGGTAAATATACCAATACAAAAGAAGGAATTGTCCTCAAAATGTCTCAAAAATTGGGCTCAATGGTTGAAATGTTTTTAATTTTGTTTCAAACCGTACACGAATGGAAAAAGCCAACTGGAAAGTAGATGGGCAAGTATTTGAAACAAACAACGACGGCGTAAATCTGCGTTGGGAGGATCATCGTTTCTTTACCTTAACCTACAAAGGGAAAAAATTCCGTGGCGAGGTCATGGAGAATCGTCAGGAAGAAGGTTTGTTGACGTTGAAATTGAACCACCGTGTATTTCAGGTTCATAAATCAGGGCCTTTAGATGCGTTGATCGCTCAATTGGGAATGGACAAACCGAAAGTGCGTAAGTTGAAACAATTGAAAGCGCCAATGCCAGGTCGATTGGTTAGCATTGCTATTGAAGTAGGACAAGAAGTGCAACCGGGAGATGCTTTGTTGACTTTAGAAGCCATGAAAATGGAAAATGTTCTGAAGGCTGAAGGTATTGGGGTTGTAAAACGATTGGCCGTAAATGCAGGTGATGTCGTGGAAAAAGGCGGTTTACTAATCGAGTTCGAATAAGAAGAGAATTACCAAAAATAAGAACGGCTCACACAAGTGAGCCGTTTTCTTTTTTAGCCAACCTGTGGCGCAAATGCTTTGTTGATAATAGACGGGTAAATGGTCCCGAATTCTTTTAAACACCATTCTCGTAAACGTTGAATTTCTTCGGTATTGGACATCCAGCGAATTGCTTTTGTCAACTCTTTCTGAAATAACTGAGGGTCAAAACTCACCTTCACCAAGATTTTCTTCGTTAGTTCAAACATGGCTCTCGTTTTTGAATTACACATCCAAGATAACGAATGCCTTTGAAAAAAAGTATCTTCTAAATGTTAAAAAATGACAGAAAAAAAAGCGGAGATAATTCCCCGCCTTCCTCTAATATTCGTGTATTAATTCAAATGCTCCTTGATCACTTGATAGACCTCATAAGTCGTTTTGTCGTAAACGTAGATCACCAAATGCATGTTGTCCGGGTTGTATGGGTCAGGCAAGCGATATGCATAGTTCACATAATATTTACCGTTAGCATCTAAATAATCTGCTGTCAGCGTTTTTCCAAATGCGCGGCCATCGATACAATCACGTAAGATATCTTTGTGAACATAATTGTTATTCGTAGTCAAGTTTGGCATCAACTGTGGGCCTACTATAGAGTCTTCTACAACATAAACAACCAATCCCAGGTCATTAGTCAATCCGTTGTCCACCTTTTCCACTTCTGTATGCAAGAATACCCCACGAGTTGAGGCAAAATAGTTTACATGAGCTTGAATATTCACTTTCAAGGCTGAAGCAAGTTGAGTAGTTGTTCTACTAGTCCATGAACCAGGGCCAACAGTATTATCTGTTCCTACTAATTCACGATTAACGGCTCCATGAGGGTTGCCTTGGAAGGAAGTACCAGCAACTGAACCAAAGAATTGACAAATCTCAATTGAATAATCGTTGTAAAGAACCAAAGGATAAGTAGCATTTTCTGCTTGAAAATCGGTCAAACCTAAAGGACTTCCATGAACTCCAACGCCGATTACTCGACCAGGATTAGCATCTTCGAGTGTGTGCAATAGATTTGCGGCATTCGGACAGTTGTTGCAACGGTGACCAGTAAAATCTTCGATCAGAACGTTTCTTAACGTGTTCGTATTTGCTGTGAATGAAGGCCAATAGCCTTGTGTCACATAATCTGTACTGTCGCCGCCTGGATACAGTGTCCAGTCCAATCCTCCAGTTGTTTGTGTTCCAGGAGGATACGCATTTGTGACCTTATCACAAGAAGCCAATGTCAAGATTCCCATCAATCCACCGGCAAGTAGCCATTTAAACTGTTTCATAGCCATTCCGATTAAAAACTTTGTGTAAATGAAATTGTCAAACCATTGGATGCCGGCACGAAGCGACACACCCCACCAACGCAGAACAATCCTGCACGTTGACGACCATAATTAATGGACAGTCGCGTTGATTCTTTGATCCATCCGAATGATCCCGTAATGTAATGGATGCGCAAATCCTCATTTCTGTTACCATAATTCCATTGATCGATCACACCAAAGAACCAATTTGGAGAAATGGTATATTCGATAACGGCTGTCGCCCAGTTTCCTTTGTCTTCGCGCACAAGTTCTGTTTGACCAGCATGATCTTCATACACATTGGCATTGAACAGTCCTTGCAGTTCCATGCGAATATTGTGTTTGCTGTTGATCTTGTAACCCATTTCCAAAACACCGATATGCGTTTTGATCACACCATGTGCATCAGGGGTAACTTTTGCAACATCATTGTTGATGCGGATACGGTAGTAAGAACCGATCACATAAAACTTCTTGTTGAACTTATAGGTAATGTTCACATTGAAATCTTCCCATAACAAGCTATCCGATTTATCAAAAGGGTTAGCTTCATACATGATACGCGAAGAATCACTTGGATCAAATCCCGCATAAGATCGAATCGGCATGTAAGCCGTAGAATAGTTTACATTGATTGGAACTGCGTATTTACCCAATACACCTTTCGGGATAGTGTAAAGCACTTCGCCTTGCAAAGCCACTTCACCCAGAGGTTGTGTTGCATATGGATACAAGGTGGCAACCAAATTATAAGTATGCGTTTTATTCAGAGCGGGCAGGTAGTTTATGAAAAGGTCTTGTAGATCCTTGGTACGATCAGAACGGAAGCTCATATTTTCCACGGATTTTGCAGAAAACAAGATTCCCAATCCTTTTTGAGAATAGCCCATATTTACCAAAGCGGCGTGGCCATTGTTGTAGATGTATCCGTTGTCACTCGACGGGTCATTTTCTTTTAGAATATATTCGCCATTCAAGTAGAACTTTTTATAGCGAATATCCATGCGCCCACCATATGCTCCTACATTTTCAGGTAATACATAGGTTTCATTGTCATCCTTCTGGTATTTACTTACCAATGAACCACCTAAGGTGATATCAAGTCCCGTTGAATCCAATCCGTGGAACAGGTCATTTAAATGCACTTGTGCATCCACACCTCGGGTTATACCATCAGAGTTTACAACTCTACCACCTTGGAATGAATAGCGTTGGAAGCCGTAAACCCCTTTGATTTGTACGCCTTTATACGGTCTTAGGATCACACGTGCACCATCGATAGCATTATCATAACCCAAGTTGCGATCTTCGTAGGCACGCAGGACCATTCCTGAACCAAACTGTTCGTAGAAATGTCCTAATGTAATGTCTACGTAATCGTTGGCATAACCCACATAACGCATCCCGATTCCAGTTCCGTCAAAACGGTTTGGATATCCTTGAATGCGAGGCAAATAGCTTTCAACGCGCATTCCCGCCTTGAAATTGCCATTGGTGTAAAACACATTCATGTAAGAATTCAGCAACCCTTTGGAATCAGGTTGTGTAGCGTCGATTAACGTATCCGCATTTAGATATTGAAAAGTTGCTTCCATGTTTCCGGAGAAGTTACCTCCTGAAACAGATTGTCCGAGTGCTATAAGCGACCCGGACAATGTGCAGATTCCTAAGATCCAGTTTTTCATGTAGTTTTTATTTTCCAGTCAGTTTCAGGATTTCCTGATACAATTTTTCTTCATCACCCGGTGCATAGCTATTGTGCGAATAAACGATGTTCCCTTCAGCATCCACCAAGAATGTGTGAGGAACGTTATTCACCCCCATTGCGCGTTTGAAATCACCATTTGGGTCCATTAATACCATATATTCCCAACCTTTTCCGTTTACATAAACAGGAACTTGAGCCTTTGTTTTCTCGTCGTCAATTGTAACGGCAACAACTGTCACACCAGTCTCTTCTTGCCAATCTGCATAACTTTCATGGATTGTATTCAATTCGCGTTTGCATGGTGAACACCATGTTGCCCAAAAAGAAAACACGATCGGGCCTTTCAATCCAAGTTCAGCTGTATTCACTGGCTTTCCTTCCATATCGACCAGTTTTACAGAAGGAACTTTTTTCACTGATCCGCCCTCTTCTTGAGCAAAGGTCAATAGACTAAGAGATAGTCCGATAAATAGTAATGCAAGCTTTTTCATAGTTTAATAATTTTTTCAGGGGACTTTCAAGTTCCGTGCCGTGATTCAAATATAGACGGAATTTCTACAGGGTCTAACATCTGGATTTTATGAATTCTTGTATTCCTAAAAATTTCTTTTGAATCGAGGATTCTTGAAATGCTGATAAATACGGTAAATTTCCTTGGAACGGTTAAAATAAGTGAAAACAATACGTTTCTCAAGGAAATTTAGTCATACAATTTGATTTTTTGGCCGAAAAATTGTAATCTTACCAATCAGAGGTTCAAAAAGGAACGTAATTTGGAATGAAGTATTTCATAGTTTTGCTTTGAACTAGTGATAAAATTGAATTCTATGAAAAAAATATTTACTCTCCTATGTTTGGCTGGTGGTGTTTTCACTGCATCTGCTCAAACGGTGGTAATGCAGCATATTGAATTACCTTCTTACACATTAATCGAAAACGTGAATTCCGGAGACACTATTTTTTATAACACAACAGCGGATCACTTTGAGGCACCAGTGCGATTGATCTTCTCTGGGGTTTCAAATGGTGATGTTGGTTTTCGTGTAAAAGAAATTTCAACCAGTTCTTGTATTACAGATCAAATTTGTGGTTTCTTATTCCCGGATCCTACGTTTCAGGGTAACTGTTGGTCTCCAAACAGTGCAAATTACACAACACCTACAATGTCAGGTATTAACTTCGCCGCTGGAGATACCGTATTGGTAAAACCATTAGGGTCTATCAATTGTGGAGGGTGTGCTCAATTCCGCTATTTTATTCGCTTGAATGGAACAGAAATCGATTCTTTTGATTTAAAAGTATGCTCAACGTTGTCACTTCCAAATCAGGTTGAAGAAGAGTTTGACGTGCGTGTTTATCCAAACCCGTCTAATAACGTGATGACTATTCAAGCAACTGGAGTTGAAGGTAATGTGGATGTTAAGATTACAGATGTACTTGGAAAAGTTGTTTACAATGAAACAGTTTCTCCGCTTAAAAAGATCGATGTTTCTGATTTCAAGAACGGAGTTTATCTAGTTACTGTTAGTGACAATGGCAAAAAGGTACAAACCAAACGCATTGTTGTAAAACATTAATCGTTAGAAAAAGAAGTACAAACGGAAGGGGGAGTTTCCCCCTTTTTTTATGCCTAAATCATATGAAGCATTATTATGTTTTTTTTGTTTTGCTTCCGTTCCAGCTTTTCGGACAGCAAGTTACCTTTACTCATGTATTACAGTTTCCATTTCAAAATTTTGAAACTATTCAAAGTGGTGATACTGTAAACATTTTCGCAGAAGATCAATGGGCGTACCCAGTTCATGTCGATTTTAATGGCTATCAGAATGGGACACTCAATTTTCGAATTGTTGATCTCGATGGAAACACTTGTTTTCCGGATCAATTTCGAGTTTACGTTATTCCGGACCCAAATTTCGAGTCAAGCTGTATGAGTCCCAATAGTAGCAATTACCTGAGTCCTGATTTTAATAGCGTTAATATTGAAGGGGGTGATACAGTCATTATACAGTCAGAGGGATATGTGCAATGTGGGGGCTGTAATCAATTCAGATATTTTGTAGAATTGGACCAAGTGATTTTGGATTCTTTCGATATTCGTGTTTGTCAGTCTCTCGCCAATCTTGATAACGATAGCCAAGCGTCATTGAATCTGTTTCCTAATCCTGCAAAGCATCAGTTAAATTGGGATTCGGAAATGAAGTTCTTGCAATATGCAATCTATGATGCTCAGGGTGTTCTGGTAGAGAAAAACAAGCTTTTCAGCGCAATGATCATTCAAACAACGGATTTGCCAGAAGGCTTGTATATGCTGGAGATGGTTGGAGTGGACGAACAACTTGTTCGCCGCCGGTTCATAATTAAGCGAAATTAAATCAGCAGGTCCTGTAATTGTTGAATTGAATCGACAGCTGTTTCATTGATTTTGATAAAATCACCGGGTATCGTTAACTCGGAGGCGTTTGGGTCAACCACGATTTTTTTCTTGGCATTTATCGCTATTTGCGACAAGCCCGCTGCGGGGTAAACATTCAGCGAGGTCCCGATAACAATCAAAACATCTGCTTTCTGGACAATTTCAGCTGCTATTTCCATCATAGGAACAGATTCGCCAAACCAAACGACGTGGGGGCGTAAGCGATAACCGTCATCACAAAGATCTGTGGGGCCGAGTTCCCATCCCGATATCGGATAATATTTTTGCTCTGCCCGAGGACCAGAACTTTTAGCCAATCGGATGTTTCCATGGAGGTGTAAGACCTTTGAACTACCGGCACGTTCGTGTAAATCGTCGATGTTTTGAGTGACGACGTGTACGACAAAATCAGTTTCCAAATTTTTTATAAATGTATGGCAAGCATTTGGTGTTGCTTCTACAACTTGTTTTCGGCGCAAATTGTAAAAGGATGTAACTAGGTCGGGGTTAGCCATCCAAGCCTCAGGAGTTGCAACATCTTCAATACGATAGTTTTCCCATAAGCCATTTGAATCACGAAAGGTCGATATTCCACTCTCCGCACTTATTCCTGCTCCGCTTAACACTACGAGATTTGGCTTCATGATTAACTGTACTAAAATTTAACAGATTAGCTTTCCAATAATTTTAGCCTTTATGAGTGCAAATAAACACTTAATTTCTTGTTTGCAACGATTTAGTAAAATAAATTTGGTACAACAAAAATCTTTAAAGCATGATTAAAACGTTACTTCCTGCGTTGGCAATGGTAGTTGGTACTACAGCTTTCGCACAAACGCATTTTTCTGATGATTTCAACGATGTCAACTTGACAGGTTGGTCTAGTACAGATAACGATGCCGATGCACCACCTGCATCAGGTACAAACTATGATATTTGGTATGCGGCAGACATGAGTGGTTCTTTCGCTGAATTGGGTGCTGGTTCTGCAGTTTCTCGTTCTTGGGCGAGCAACGTTGTTTATTCACCAAATAACTTCTTAGTATCACCAGCAATCAACTTGACTTCTGCTTCTGCAACTGGTCTTTCTTTGATGTGGCAAGTTGGTTCAATTGAGGCTACTTCTTCTACTTGGTACGAAGAGCATTACGCAGTTTATGTTTCAACGTCAAACACGCCTGCTACAATGATTGCAACAACTCCAGTTTATGAAGAAACATTGCCAGGTGGAGAAACTGTTTACTCTCGTACTGTAGACCTTTCTGCATACGCTGGACAAACTATTTACGTTTTGTTCCGCCACTATAACTGTACTGATGAGAATGCATTGGTTTTGGACAACGTAGTTGTTAAAAACTTGCAACCTAACGATGCTTCAGTAGACGCTGTTACAGTAAATCGTTATTCTCAAACTAGCACCAATAATACATTGGCAGTATCTGTGAAAAACGAAGGTTCAAATGCGATCACTTCTGTTCAAATTAACTGGAATGATGGTACAGACCACATTCAAACCATTACTGGTTTGAACATTGCCCCTGGAGCAACTGCAAGTGTTAACCACCCTACAGCAGTAAACTACGCTACAGTA
>VFQT010000886.1_pt1 | contig 39965 bp, 37 predicted proteins | sample 3512381 | NCBI WGS metagenome assembly VFQT01 (sample SAMN10412376, study PRJNA504923) | tailings metagenome | isolation source: Relicate 2 Philex TSF3 active mining site | place: Philippines: Tuba, Benguet | collected 2017-08-29 | reverse complement strand
TAGAGCGACGGTTTCCTAAACCGCAGGTCGCAGGTTCGATCCCTGCCGGGGGCGCCATCGCTGGATGAGGTAAACCCTTTTGTTCCTCATTCGCTCGGATGTGTCGAGATCCACCACGGAAGAGTCTTTCTCGGTTAGTGAACACGGTGACAAGTCATCACATCAGGGAGGACACCGTGAAATCACCGAAGATCATGCTCGCCGAGGCGCTCGGCACGTTCATCTTGATGCTGGGAGGGCCGGGTACCGCGATTCTCGTGCCGGTCTTCGACGGCAAGGTCTTGATGGTGTCGCTCGCATTCGGTCTGTCGCTTCTGGTGGCTGCATACGCGGTGGGCCCAGTGTCTGGGTGTCACATCAACCCGGCCGTCACGATCGGAATGGCGGTCGCCAAGAAGATCGACAACGCTCTCGTTCCTGTCTACGTTGCTGGTCAATTGATCGGGTCGGCACTCGGCGGATTGGCGATCTGGGCGATTGCCTCCGGCAAAGACGGCTTCGATCTGTCGCCTGCCACATTTGCCGTGAACGGGTGGGATGCCTCGTCTCCGTCCGGCTATGGGTTCGCATCGATGGTGATCGTCGAGATCGTTCTCACCGCGGTGCTCATGTACGTCGTGCTGTCGACGACACACGCCAAGTTCAGTGCAGGGTTTGGTGGGCTTACGGCGGGCATGACGCTCGCGTTGATCCACATGATCAGCATTCCCGTCGACAACACGTCGGTGAACCCGGCACGGTCGTTCGGTGTCGCCGTGTTCGCCGGTGGAGATGCACTCAGCCAGTTGTGGGCCTTCGTGGTGTTCCCGATCGTGGGCGCCGTGGTCGGAACCATCGTCTACCGCGCGATCAACGACTAGACAGCCGGCGAATCAACAGGCGGGCAGGCTCAGCCGAACGCTGTCGACGGAAGGTCTGTCTCGCCGTTCACGATTGCCTCGACGATCCGAGTGGCGACGGCAGAAGGTGCCAGCCCCTGAGGGAAACGTGGGGGAGTACCTGCAACCGCACGGGTGGCGAGTCCGGTCTCAGTGTGCGGGGGACGTGCATCGATGACTCGTACCCCAGCGCGCCGCGCCTCACGACCGAATGCTTCGTCGAACGATCGCACGGCCGCTTTCGATGCCCCGTAGACGGACATGCCGGGAAGGTTCTGCTCGGCGATGACCCCGGAGATGCCCACGATCACTCCGCCTTTGCCCATGTGCGGGAGAGCCGCCGAGCAGAGGAATATGTGGGCGAAAGTGTTCGTGAGGAACACCTCTTCGACAGTATCGACCGAAGTCGACACTGCATCACCGAAGGCAACGACGCCGGCGGCATTCACCACGATGTCGAGCCGGCCATGTCGAGCGAGGGTCTCGGTGACGACTCGTCGACCGTCGTCGGGAGAGCGCAGGTCGGCGACGATGTGATCTGCCCCGTCCGTACCGGTCCGTGCGGCGGTGACGACCGTGGCTCCACGTCGACGGAGACCATCGGCGATCAGTCGACCGAGCCCCCCGGTTCCTCCTGCCACAAGTGCAACTGATCCCGCAACGGTCATTGGTTCGGTCATTGCGAGTCACGCTACGGGAAGAATGAAGTGTCTTCCCGCGGTGCATCACCGAAATTTCTAGGCTGAGGCGGTGGCAACGGAACGACCGGTCAGGCTCATCGACAACATGCGCGGCGTGCGCTACGGCGAAGTGCTCACCGTCTATGCACGTGACAATCGACTGGAGGCGGAGGTCTACGGCACCCAGATGCTGAATGACTGCCCGGCCGAATTGTGGGACACGCTGGTGGCCGACGACATTGCCCGTGAAATGGGCGCGGTCTTCGTGAAGTTGAACGGCCCGCGCCACTGGGTGCTCGACGGTCTCGGCACCAAGGTCGCGCCAGTCGAGCCGGTACTGCACGAATTCAATGGTCTTCTGATGCGGCGCATCGCCACGGTCGATCTCGGCGAACAACAGGGAAGCAGTCCGTACACGGTGCGCCACGTCGACCGTGGAGCGCAGTTCTTCTGGGATGCGGGCAAGCCCGTGTGGGAACTCGTCGACCCCGACGGAGTGGCCTACGTGATGCAGGCACTGTGCATCGGAGTCGATCCGACCATGAACGAGCCGGGAGCGCTCGATTCGCTCGGGTCACGGCTCGCATTGCCGGCAGGCTGGTCGTACCGCACGCGCATCCTCGACGAAGAGATCTACTCCGACACCACCAAGAACCTCGCGGTGGTTCTGCAGGACGAGTTCGAGAACACCTACACCCTTCCGAGCTGAACCCAATCAGCGGGGTGTGCTGAATGGGGGTTGTTCAGCGGCGTGAGGCGAGTGCCCACACGGCAGGTGTCGCGACACCCGCGATGAGCATCTTGATGGCATCGCCCACGAGGAACGGCGTGACGCCGAGTGTGATGGCGTTCTTGTCTCCGGTGGCGACCGGCACACCGAGGTGACGGGCGAGCCACAGTGAGCCCATCGTGTAGATGACTGCCGTACCGAGTGCCATTGCCGACAGCGACGAGACGATCTGTCGGTCGTGGCGACGCTCCGCGAGGTGCCCGACGAGAGCGGCGGCCACGATGAAGCCCATGAGGTAACCGAACGTCGCGCCGGTCCCTGCGTCCCATCCGCCGGTGGCGCCGTTGTAGAAGGGGAGTCCGGTCAGACCGAGCACCCAGTAGAGAGCCTGGCTCGCGGCTCCGCGAGTCATGCCCAGTGATGCACCTGCCAGCAGCACTGCGAGTGTCTGACCGGTGACCGGAACCGGCGTGAACCCGAGCGAGAACCGGACCTGTGCAAGCGCGGCCGTAAGGAGTGCGAACGCGATCACGAGAGTGACGTTGCGAACTGCGGTCTTGGCCCGCAGACCCGGGATCAGGTCGACCAGAACGACGGGAGCGGTGAGGGCGGGGGATGTCATGGCGACAACAGTACCGACGGTGGCCGTTGGGCAACCAACTCGAACGAGCCCGGCCCGATGACGCGGGCTCGGAGTCAGACGTTCTGTCGTGTCTGTCGGCGGCGTCGGCGGGTCGGCACGATGAGCGCGAGCACGACCGCGGTCGCGACAGTGATCCAGATCGGCCAACTCGCCCAGATCGGCGTGGGGTCGACGTCATAGAGCAGGCCGAACGCGAGAACCACTCGCACCTCGTCGTCGGCGGCACCGGAGAGAACGAGGCGGTGGTCACCAGGCTCGAGCGTCGATGGGGGGGTGAAGCGACCCGCCACTCGGCCGGTCGCGTCGGCGGTGAGTTCTCCAAGTGGTGTGGGTGTCGACATCATCCAGACTTCGACGACCGCGTCGTCGTCGAAGCCCGAGCCCTCCACGACGATCAGGTCGCCGATCGCGAGTTGCAGGGCACCTGAATCGTCGAGGGCGATGCGTTCACCTGTCGGGGTCTCGCCGTGGACGGTGGTCGAGACTGGCCCGGCGGTGAGGACCAATCGGTTGTCGGAACGGGTCAGGGTCGACGCCACGGTTCTGCCGTTGATGGTGGCACCTGCGGTGCCCGGCTCAGCGGCTGGGGCATCAGGTGCCGGGGTTGTGGTGGTCGTGGACGCAGTCGTCGTCGATGTCGTCACGGTTGCAGCCAGCGTGGGAGGGGTCGACATGGGTGCCGCCTGCTGCGGAATGTTCGTTGTGTTTGCTGTCGTCGTGGACGGTGATGCGGGGGTGACGACCTCTTGCGCCGGCGTAGGTTGCTGTGGCGCAGTGGTCTGCGTCGACGGCGGCGTGGTTGTGGTGGAGGAAGCACTCGTGGGGGGCGAGGTGGTTGTCGTTGTGGTCGACGCGTGAACAGTGGTTGTCGTTGCCGCGACTGATGTCGAGGTTGATGTCGTTGTCGTTGTCGTTGTGGTCGGCGCAACTGTGGTGGTTGTCGTTGTGGTTGTGGTCGTTGTTGTCGTGGTCGTCGTCGTCGTGGTCGTCGTTGTGGTCGTTACCGGAGTGATCGAGGGGACGCCGGCGACATCGACAGGAGACGTTTCTTGAGGTATTTCTGACGGGCGTTGAAGTGTCCCCGCATTGTTCCGACCCCAGCATTTGACTGTTCCACCCGACATCACCGCACACGCATGGTTGGTACCGGTGGTGACGGCGGCAACACCGCTGAGTGGGCTGGAATTGCTCGAGGACGTTCGAACGTCGACTGCGCGGTGTTGGTCTGAGGTATCGCCGTTGCCGAGGGTGCCGTAGTAGCCCTGGCCCCAACAAAGAACACTACCGCCTGACGTGAGAGCACAGGAGTATCTGTCGCCCACCGAGACTGCGACGATTCCACTGATGTCGGAAGAGTTCGCGGTGTTGCGGACATTGACGGGGAACTGGGACATGGCCCATGTGGCGTTGCCGAGGCTGCCCATCGCGCCGTAGCCCCAGCACTTGACACCGGTGCCAGAGGTGACTGCACAGGTGTGGAAGTCACCGATGCTCACCGCGACAATCCCACTGAGTGGACTCGCATTACTCGAAGATGTGCGAACGTCGACGGGTGCAGACTGGGACGTGTTGTTGCCATTTCCCAGTTGGGAGAATTGGTTGTAGCCCCAGCACTTGACGTTTCCTCCTGAGGTAAGTGCACAGGTGCTTTCACCGCCCGCAGCGATCTTCGCGATGTCGCTGAGTGGGCTCGAATTGCTGGAGGATGTGCGCACGTTGATCGGCGATGAAAAGAATGTGTCTCCGTCTGAGGTGACGTTGCCGAGTTGTCCGTAGTAATTACGCCCCCAGCACGTGACGGTGCCGGCCGAGGTGAGGGCACACGTGTGGTGGTTTCCCGCCGAGATGGCGACGATTCCGCTGAGTGGGCTGGAATTGTTCGAGGATGTGCGAACGACAACGGGAGAGGAGGAATTGTTCGTCGAGCCGTCGCCGAGTTGACCTTCGTGGTTGCGTCCCCAACATGTGACGTTGCCGTCAGAGGTGAGGGCACACGTGTGCCAGACTCCCGCCGACACGGCGACAATTCCGCTGAGTGGGCTGGAATCGCTGGAGGAACGCCGCACGGTGGCGAAGGTCCCTGTCACCGACCCATCTCCCAACTGACCACGTGTGTTCTGTCCCCAGCATGTGACGTTGCCGGCCGAGGTGACGACGCACGTGTGTTCGAATCCAATGGACATTTGGGCATGCATCGGGCGGAGATGGCCCTCGTTGGCGTCGCCCGATGCGGGGGACTCGAAGACCGTCGCAGTCCACGGGGCACAGACGATCAATGCGGTGATCGTGGTCACGACACGTCGCGTGGCTCGACTCTCTCGACGCACCACGGCTGGAAACTACGGGTGGGTGGCTCTCGGAGCCATGTCGTGTCGTGGTAGCACGACAGAACCAGGCCCTACGATCGGTACGTGGGCAACGTTGCGAACGTGTTGGTGGTGGACGACGATCCCTTCACGGCGTCGCTCCTGTCCAGGTCCCTCGAAACTATCGGGTGGCCGGTGATCGGACCGGCCTTCGATGCCGCAGGTGCACTCGCCCTGCTGGAGACGGGTGTTGCGCCGACGGCGGCGCTCCTCGATCTCGACCTCGGGTCTGGTCCTGACGGCATCGATCTCGCTGTTGCGTTGCGTCGACGGTTTTCGGACATCGGCATCGTTCTGCTGACCGCCTATCGGACTCCGCGTTTGTTCCGTGCCGACCCCTACCACGTGCCGGTCGGGGTTCGTCTCGTGTCGAAGGCAGATGTGCGGGACGTGACGTTGCTCGATGCCGAATTGCGTGCCGCAGTCGCCGCGCCCCGTGCGGTGAACCCCGGTCTCTTGTCGCCCGCGATCACCGCCGACGGTGTGACACTCACCGACCGACAGGTTGCGATTCTGCGTCTCGTCGCCGACGGACTCTCGAACGCGGCCATTGCCGAGCGTTTGGGTATTGCTGAGTCATCTGTGGAGAAAGCCGTGGCGCGCCTCATTCGTCGGCTCGGTCTCGCGGGAGAAGTCGGGGCCAACCCGAGGGTTTTGTTGGCACGCGCCTACGACCAGATTGCACGTCCACGGTCGTAGGTGATGACGGCCGTAGTGCAGGGCGACACGAGGCGCAGGTTTGCCGAGAGATTGGGAGGACGCTGGGCGATCTCACGACGTGGCTTCGTGGTGGCGTTCGGCATCACCATCATCGGAGTGGTCGCAGATGTCCAGCGACTGGGGTTTCCTGACGGCCTCGTCGTTCTCGCCGTCCCGGTCGTGGTGTTCGCGCTCAACGGTCTCATCGACGTGATTCTTCACGTCACTCGGTGGTCGAAGAGGCGTGACGTCCCGGTTGCGGCGCACGAGGTACTTGCCCGGCTCATGTTCTCCGGACTGACCTTTGCCGTGGTGTTCGCGGTTCTTCGTGTCCGACTCGACATCGACACGCCGATGGGGGTGGCCCAGGGCTTCGTTCTCTATCCGATCTTCTCCACGTGGCTCGGCTCGAGCATCATCGTCTACCTCGATGTCATCGACCAGGCTCGAGACGTTCGTCGACGTGCCGTCACAGAACACGCGCGGTCGGCCGAGATCGTCCGTCGTGCCGAGCTCGTCGTGGCTGCACTGCGTGAACGCGTGAACCAGGAGATCGAACCTGAGATCGACCGGCTTCGTGACGTCGCGAGCACGGCTGATCGCGACACAGTGCCGCACGAGATTCGCTCGATGGTCGATCGTTCCGTTCGGACCGTCGGTCGCGAGTTGTGGCGCAGTGCGGACGGTCATGCGAGTCGAATCAGATTCTCCGAAGTGCTCCGCAGTGTGCTGGTGTCACCGGTCTTCAGGCCCTGGCCCATGATCGGCTTGGGGATTCTCGCGCCCTTGATCGAGGCTCCTGAAGTGCTTTCTGTGCCGGTGCTGTTGCTCGCGGTTGCTGCGACGGTGGTGGTGCTCGCCGAGTGCTGGGTGGCGAACACGACGATGGCACGGTGGCCGCGGTTGCGACCGCTGGTGGTCGCGGCGGTGGTCGCCGTGTTCAGCACCCAGACGATGTTGGTCGACCGTCTCGGTGTGGCATGGGGACAGCCGGCCGACGACCCAGGGGTGTTCACGGTCGTCATGCTCACGGTGAGCCTTCTGTTGGTGACGTCTGCTCTCGGGTCGTATCGAGACCTCAACGACGAGCGCGCAATGGTCATCGCGGAACAGATCGCATCCGATCGGCTCGATGCCGAGGCAAATGCGCTCGTCGTCTCGGACGAGACCCGGCGACTCGCCGCGCTGTTGCACGGGAGATTGCAGTCGCGGCTGTTGGGGTGCGCGATGGCGATCGAATTCGCAAAAGATGAACCCGCTGATTTGAGTGAAGCACTCGAGCGCACGTCGTCGGTTCTCGCAGAGAAATGGGACGCAGACGAACCAGAGAGCCGGCCCTCCGTCTCGTCGGCAGTCGAGATCTGGCGGGGACTGACCGAGGTGAATCTCGATGTGCCGGCGGACAGCGACGAGTGGATCACTGGCGATGTCGTGGTGGTCGTGGAGGAGCTCGTCGCCAATGCGGTGCGTCACGGTCGCGCGGGGCGTGTCGACGTGTCGATTCGTCGTGAGGGTGGGGAGTTTGTCGTCGACGTGACCGATGACGGGTCCGCCGACACAGCGCATCGACCGGGTCTCGGGTCGAAGATCCTCGAACGCACAGGTCAGGTGGCTCGGTCGGCATCACCGGCCGGCTGGAAGGTGACGGTCAGGATCCCCGTGGAGTGATCGTGACCGGCCGCTCAGCGGACGGAACCGGCGATCAGAACGCAGAGGTCAGCCGCGCATGAAATTGAGCAGCGGCACTGCCACTGCGAGCCCGACGAGTTGCATCACCACGAACATCGGCACCGACTCTGGCGCGATGCCTGCGAACGAGTCGCTGAAGGCACGCGCCACGGTGACGGCCGGGTTTGCCAACGATGTCGATGACGTGAACCAGTAGGCGCCTCCGATCCACACCCCGACCGCCATGGGTGTCGACTCCGGACGCGAGCGCGACACGAGGAAGATGACGAGCAGCAACCCTGCAGTTGCGACGACCTCACCCAACCAGATTCCTCCGCCGTCGCGGATCTTCGTGGCCGGACCCAGAACATCGAGGTCGAACATGAGGTTCGCGATCGCGGCTCCCGCGATGCCTCCTGCTGTCTGTGCGAGTGCGTACGGCGCGAGATCGCTCCACGGTCTCTTGTCGAGCACGCACGAGGCCGCCGTCACGACGGGGTTGAAGTGCGCACCCGAGATCGACCCGAACATGAGAATGAGTGCGATCAGTGCTCCGACGGTCGCGCCGGAGTTGGCGAGCAGTTGCACTCCGACGTCGTCGGAGAGACGAGTGGCCATCACGCCCGACCCGACCACCGCGATGATGAGCAACGCGGTGCCGAGCGCTTCGGCCGCGAGTCGCCGAGACAGTGGTGCAATCATCAGCTGGTCAGCCCGAGATCGAGAATGAGTGATTCGACGCGACCTCGGATCTCGTCGCGAATCGGTCGCACGGCCTCCACGCCGAGCCCGGCAGGGTCGTCGAGTTGCCAGTCTTCGTAGCGTTTGCCCGGGAAGATCGGGCACGTGTCGCCGCAACCCATGGTGATCACGACATCGGCCTCACGAACGTCGTCGACCGTGAAGAGTCGCGGAACGTTGTCTGTGATGTCGATACCGACTTCTTTCATCGCCTCGACTGCAGAAGGGTTCACTCCGTCGGCTGGGGCAGAACCGCCTGAATAGACGATGACACTGTCGCCTGCGAGTGCGCGCATCCACCCGGCCGCCATCTGGGAGCGACCTGCATTGTGGACACACACGAACAAAACAGATGGTGAGGTCATCGGTGAACACCGTACGCAATGACGCAGTCGTCGATGACGACGTGCCGGTGAACACGAGATGAACCGTGGCGGAGGTCCGACCTTCGGTACCGTGGCAGGGTGCTGCGAGAACGTGTGAGGGCAGTGTCGGTCACTCTGGCCGGCTCGCGGTCGGATTGGCGGCTGCACCTGCCGCAGCGTCCACGTGTGACCGGTCCGCATCTGTCGTGGGTCGGCCCGATGGTCCTGCTCGCGGCGACGTTTGCTGGATGGTTCGCCTTCCGTGACGCCGTCGGAGAGGAAGACAACGTCGCATTTGCGCTCTTCATCGGTTCGATGTCGATTCTTCTCATGGCATGGAGCAACGTGTTGTCGACCAGATGGCGACCGATCGAGCCGTTCTTCGGCGGGCTCGATCGAATGTATCGGTGGCACCGGTGGTTCGGGGCGCTCTCGGTGGCGGCGATGTGGTTGCACATCCAAACCGTCGACGATGTGAAGGGCATTCGTGGTGCCTCGAAAGACGTTGCAGATGCGGCCGAAGACCTCGCTGGTCTCGGTGAGAAGGCGCTCTACGTGTTGGTGATCGCGAGTCTCGTCCGCTGGGTGCCGTACCGGTGGTGGCGCCAGTCGCACAAGTTGTTGATCGTGCCGTTCGTGTTGTCGAGTTGGCACTTCCACACCGCAACCAAGCCGTATGCAAACTCGAGCGGGTGGGGTCGATGGTTCCAGGCTCTGATGGTGCTCGGCATCGTGGCCTGGGTATATCGGGTGCTGTGGCGCGACGGCGTGCGTCGCGGTCGTCGCTACACGGTGCAGTCGGTCGATCGACAGGGATCGGTCACGGCACTCGAGCTGGCACCGGTCGGTCGACCGATGCGCCGTCGAGCCGGACAGTTCGTGTTCGTGCGCATCGGAACCGGCGCGCTCTCCGAGCCGCACCCCTTCACGGTGGCATCTGACCCCCGTGACCGGGTGCTGAGATTGCTTGTCAAGGACCTCGGCGACTGGAGTGAACGTCTCGCCGGTCGAGTCAGCGCGGGAGACGAAGTCTCGGTGGAAGGACCGTACGGTTGTCTTCATCTCTTCCCGCGACGACCGGTGACGACGGTCTGGATTGCGGGTGGGGTCGGTATCACCCCGTTTCTCTCGGGTCTACGAGCTGCGCCGAAAGGTCATCCGATCCCGCAGTTGTTCTTCGCCGTGCGTTCCCGTGCCGACGCACCCGGGTTGTCCGAGATCGAACGAGCCGCTGTTGACGGTGCCGTCGAGGTGCACCTCCACGTCTCGGAGGAAGACTGCAGATTGTGTGCCGCTGACCTCGAGCACCACTTCGGGTCGTCGGGGCTCGAGGGCGCACATGTCGTCATGTGCGGACCCGATGCTCTCGTACGCGACATGACCAAGGTCGTGAGAAGTCTCGGAGCACGCAGTGTGCACGTGGAAGCGTTCGATATTCGCACCGGTGTCGGCCCGGATCTCTCGCGCGAAGTCAACCAGGTGGTCGAGTCGGTGATCGAGCGTCGCAGGGTCGGGTCGATGGAACGGGAACCGGCGTGATCGAGCCGCGTGATGTCACACTCGAGTCGGCGGCACTCGGATCGTTGCAGCAGATTCTCGGGATCATGACCGACCACATGTGGACACCCGACTACGACGGGCGCTGGAACATCGAACACATCGTGGACCTCGATGACCGGCTCGCGATGGCGGCGAGTGACGACGGCACGATCACTCTCGGGATCGACGACGTTGCGCTGTTGCTCGCCGGAATGGCCTACACAGAGATCATGTCGGAAGACTTCCCGTGGATCGAGGCGGTGCGGTGGGTCTCCGACTTCGTGACGACCGAACTGCGGCAGTACTGGACCGATGACGAGTGGCGGTTGCATGTCTCGGGGTTCTGAACACCGATAGCCTGCTCGGTGGCGTGCTGGGAAGTCTGGTCAGCGACTGAATCATGATCGTCACGTTCTTCCTCCAACTCATTGTTGCCATTGCAGCAGTGACGATTTTTCGTTCACGTGCGGTCGCAGCAGCGCGAATCGGCGCGGCGGTGCTCGCACTGTCGACGGTGACCGCGTTCGTGCAGGGCCACGGTGAGACTCTCCGGTGGGAATGGGGCTGGGTGCCCGACCTCGCTCTGCAATTCACCTTTGCCCTCGACGGGTTCGCGGTCACCATGCTCGGGCTCGTGACCGGTCTCGGTGCGCTGGTGCTGTGGTACTCGTCCGGCTATTTCCCCGACCACCGTGCCTTTGCCCAGTTCGTGGGACTTTTCATGGGCTTTGCGGCCGCCATGAGCGGTCTCGTGGCAAGTGCAGACCTCTTCACGATGTTCGTGTTCTGGGAACTCACGTCGGTCACGTCGTTCCTTCTCATCGGGCTCAACGACGAATCGTCGAAGGCGAGAGCCGCGGCGCTGCGAGCTCTGCTCGTCACGGGAAGCGGAGGTCTGTGTCTGTTGGCCGCGGTGGCACTGCTCCAGATCGGTGCCGGCACCACCAACTTCGCCGAACTTCTCGCCACTCGACCCGACGGAGCCATGGTGACGGCGGCCGCCGTGCTCGCACTCGTTGGTGCGTTCACGAAGTCGGCACAGTTCCCCTTCCACTTCTGGTTGCCGGGTGCAATGTCGGCGCCGACACCGGTGAGTGCGTACCTGCACTCGGCGACGATGGTCAAAGCCGGCATCGTGCTCATGGCACGACTTGCGCCGTCGCTCTCGCACATCGACACCTGGCGATGGGCAGTGGTGGTCGGCGGCGGAATCACCATGGTTCTGGGCGGTCTGCGTGCCGTTCGCCAGGTCGACGCCAAACTTCTGCTCGCGCACAGCACGGTGTCTCAACTCGGCTTCTTGACGATCCTCGTCGGGCTCGGGGTGCCGGGTGCGACCTATGCCGGGCTTGCGCACCTCGTGGCGCACGCGGTCTTCAAGGCGGGGCTCTTCATGATGGTCGGTGTCGTCGACCATGCCACCGGGACGCGCCGCATCGACGAATTGAACGGGCTCGGGCGTCAGATGCCGCTTCTCGCGATTGCATCGGCGGTGTTGGCGGGGTCGATGGCAGGACTCGTTCCGATGTTCGGGTTCGTGACCAAAGAGAAGGCGCTCGTCGCGCTCCTCGATGCCGACGGGCCGGGAGTCGCGGCTGCGAGGGTGGCGCTCGTGGCAGTGGTAGCGGGGTCGGTGTTGTCAGCTGCCTACAGCGTGAGGTTGTGGTGGGGGGTCTTCGGCACCAGAGGCACTGCATCACCGCCGGACGTCCATCTTCACGTCGGCTCTGCGATGGGTGTTCCGATCGCCGTCGTGTCGGCAGCGACGCTCGTCGGTGGACTTGCCGCGTCGTCGGTCGGGACACTCTTGAAGGCTCCGTCACTCGCCCTCGACCCGCTCGCACAGGGGAAACTCGTTCTCTGGCCGGGGGTCAACACCGCACTCGTGCTCTCGATCGTGATTCTCTTGGCGGGCACGGCCATCGGAGTGAAGCTGCCTCTTCGGCAGTTGCGCTCACTTGTGGGATTCTCCGGTGAGCGCGCGTTCGATGCCACCTACGACGGCGTGCTGAAGGCGTCGAAGAAGATCACCGCGTACACCCAGAGTGGGTCGTTGCTCACCTACAACATGGTGGTGATGGGCGTCGTCGGTGCCGTGGTGATCGGCGCTCTCGCCGTCGGCGGCTTTCCCCGCTCGGTCGACCTCGTGTGGGCGAGCTCGCCGCTCCAGGCTTCTGTTGCTCTGCTGGGCGTGGTCTTTGCCATCGGCATGACGGTCACGAAACAACGGTTCGTCGCAGCCATTTTGTTGGGTGGTGTCGGGTATGCGTGTGCTGCGGTGTTCGCGCTCCACGGTGCACCTGATCTCGCCGTGACGCAGTTGCTCGTGGAGTCGCTGATCGTGGTCGTGTTCCTGCTGATCCTCACGGCACTGCCGCGCAAGTACGGCACCGAGTCGGGGTGGGCGCCGACATGGTTGCGCCTCGTGGTGTCGGCCGGTGTCGGTCTCACCATGGCGGTCTTTGCAGTCGCGGTCGGCTCGGTCCGCACGGCGCCGTCGGTGGGCGAGTCGTTCGTCGATCTGTCCGTGCCACAGGGAGGTGGAAAGAACGTCGTGAACGTGATCCTCGTCGACTTCAGGGCACTCGACACGCTCGGTGAGATCACGGTGCTTGCGGTGGCGGCTCTCGGAGTCGCGAACCTCGTGCGTATGGCCAGACAGCGCAGGAGCAGCGGTCAGGGTGAGAACGACGAACGACAGTCGGTTGGCGCGCGGTGAAGTCGATGCGCTCTTCCGTTCTCGAGGTTGCCGACCGGTGGCTGTTCCGGGTGATGCTGGTCGTGTCGCTGTACTACACGATGCGAGGTCACAACGCGCCCGGCGGTGGCTTCATCGGCGGTCTCATCGCGAGCGCTGCATTCATGCTCCACTTCCTCGCCGGGGGTCAACGTTTCGATCGGCTCTCGGGCGTCATCTCGCCGGAGACCGTGATCGGAGTCGGTCTCGCGGCATCACTTGCGACTGCCGCAGCACCGATCTTCGTGGGCGGTGTTCTCCTCGAGTCACACATCTGGCTGCTCGACGTGCCCGTGGTCGGCGAGGTCAAACTGGTGTCGTCGCTCTTCTTCGATCTCGGGGTGTATCTCGTCGTGGTCGGAGTCGTGATCGCCGTGTTGGTGTCGCTCGGGGTCGAGGGTGGCGCGCTCGACCCCGCCGACGAAGGAGAGCCGCAGTGAGTGTGTCGGTGGTGGCTCTGATCGCCGTGCTGTTCGGAACCGGCACGTGGCTCGTGTTGCACCGCACGCTCACCCGCATCGTGCTCGGCGTCGGTCTGCTCGCAAACGGTGTCAACCTGTTGATCGTCGAGACGGGATCGCGCCCGGGGGAGACGCCGATCGTCGGCCGACCCCAACCCCTCACCGATCCGTTGCCTCAGGCGCTCGTTCTCACCGCCATCGTGATCGGCTTCGCGCTCACTGCGTTCCTCGCGGCGCTCGCGTGGCGCAGCGCGGTCGACGACGGAAAGGACATCGTCGAGGACGACGTCGAAGACCGGCGTTTGGGAGTCTCGACATCGGTGGTCGACCACCACGGTGACACCCCGGACCGCGAAGACGTGGACTCCGACGCGGGGGAGGCGAAGTCATGAGCACGGTCGTCGTCGTCACCGTGCTCGCCCCGTTCCTCGGTGCGGTGAGCTGTCTGTTCCACCGGAGTCTGGTGTGGCAGAGAACCGTGGCGTTCCTCTCGTTGAGCGCGGCCACGTCGGCAGCGGTCGCATTGTTGGTGAAGGCGGCTGCAGACGGCACCGTCGTGGTGTCGGTCGGGGGACTGCCCGGGTCTCTCGCCATCAATTACGTCGCCGACCGTCTGGCGGTGGTCATGGTGGTGATGGCGCTCGTGGTGGTCACCGTGGTGCTGGGGTTCGCGGTCGGCCAGCGCGCCGTCGACGAGAAGTCCGACGCGTACCACCCCGTGTATCTGGTTCTGGCCGCCGGCATTGCGCACACTTTCCTCGCGGGTGACCTGTTCAACCTGTTCGTGGGCGTCGAATTGATGTTGATCGCCAGTTACGTACTGCTCACTCTCGACGGCAGTGACGAACAGATCAGGGCCGGCACCACGTACGTCGTTCTCAACGTCGTCGAGTCGATGGTGTTGTTGACAGCCGTCGGGCTCATCTTCGCCGCGACCGGAACGGTCAACATGGCGGAACTTCCGGAGAGACTCGCCGCTCTGCCTGACGGGGTGCGAACGGGTCTCAACTTGTTGCTCCTGGTCGCCTTCGGCATCAAGGCCGCGGTCTTCCCGCTCTATTTCTGGTTGCCCGACTCGTACCCGACGGCGCCGAGTTCGGTGACAGCGGTGTTCGCCGGTTTGCTCACCAAGGTCGGTGCCTACGGCATCTTGCGCACCGAGACCCTGTTGTTCCCGGGCGCGCAGTCGAATCTTCTGCTCGTGGTCGCGGTCTTCACGATGGTGGTCGGAGTCATCGGGGCGGTGTCGCACGCCCACATGAAGCGCATCCTCAGCTTCCACATCGTGAGTCAGATCGGGTATGTGGTGATGGGAGTCGCGATCGGCACCGAGGCGGCGATCGCCGCGGTCGTGTTCTTCTTGTTGCACCAGATCCCCGCAAAGACCGCGTTGTTCCTCGTGGAAGGACTCGTCGAACAGGAGACCGGGGCGAGCGCATTCGATCAAGTGGGAGGCCTCGCACGACGCTCGTGGGCCTTTGCGCTCCTGTTCATGGTGCCCGCCTTCAGCCTCGCCGGCCTCCCACCGTTCTCGGGGTTCCTCGCGAAGTTCTTCCTCGTGCGTGAGGGGTTCGACGCCGGCAAGTCCGCCGTCGCGGTGGCGGCACTCGTGGTGAGTCTGTTCACGCTCGTGTCGATGGCGAAGATCTGGATCGGTCTCTTCTGGGGCGAGGTGATGCCCGAGCCGCCGGTGCGGGAGCGCGGTGGGATCCTGCGCCACCATCCGTTGATGACTGTCGCGACGATCGTGATCGTGGCGGTCGGTCTCGCGGTGGCGGTGGCAGCCGGGCCGGTGTACGAATTCGCGGTGGACGCCGCCCGTGACATCGTCGACCCGGCCGCGTACGTGAGAGCGGTGGTCGGGCCGTGATCCAGTCTCTCGTCTGGCTCACGGTGCTGTGGGTGGCACTGTGGGGCGAACCGAGCCCCGGCAACATTGCCGCAGGTCTCGCGATCGCATTCGTTCTCGAACTCGCGTTCCCGACCGGCGCACGAACGCGGCACCGCATCAAGCCGATCCCGGCGATCTCGTTCGGGCTCCACATGTTGTGGAGCATCGTGTCGTCGAGCGTGCGGGTGATCGTTGCAGTCCTTCGGCCGACACCGGCGCGGGTGGCCGTGAGCATGATCGACGTCGACCTCGAGTCGTCGTCGCCCTCCGTGGTGGCAGTGACGGTCAACACGATCTCGCTGACTCCGGGAACACTGACGATCGATCACGACGGCGACGGTCACGTCATCACCGTCCACGTCCTCGGCGATGTCGACGAAGACACCTTCCGCCGACAGGTTCTCGACCACGAACGGCGTGTTGCCGCGTTCCTCGTTCCGCGGGTGCCGTCGAGAAATGGAGGAAGACGATGAACGTCGCAGGCCCGCTCGCCATCGCGCTCCTGATCGTCTCGCTGGCGCTCGTGGCTGTTCGTGCGGTGAGAAACGGCACTCTCGGCGACCGCGCGGTCGCCATGGACATGCTCACGGCGGTGGTGTCGTGCACGCTGCTCGTCGCAGCCGCCTACACCGGGAATTCCGACTTTCTCGACATGGCTCTCGTACTCGGCATGTTGGGTTTCCTCGCGACCGTCGCCGTCGGACGTTTCATCGAACGGAGAGGCCTGTGAGCACGCCGTTCGACCTCCTTGCGGCGGTGCTCGTGGTCGCCGGTGCCGTCGTGGCGCTGATCGCCGCATTCGGAGTGCTGAAGTTCCGCGATGCGCGCACCGCGATGCACGCGGCGACCAAACCGGCGTCTCTCGGCGTGCTGCTGTGTGCGATCGGCGCAGTCATCGGGGCAGACGACGTCTCCACGGTCACGAAGATCATCGTGATCGTTGGTCTCCAGTTCGTGACTGCGCCGGTCGGTGCGCACATGCTGTCCCGCGCCATCACGTCTGATGTGAACCCCGACGACGACAGCGTCGACTGAGGAAGTCGCCGCACAAGAAAAGAGCCGCCGCCCCGGAGGGCGACGGCTCTTCCAACGAGAGGAACTGGGTTCAGCGCTTCTTCGCGCCCTTCTTGGCGGGAGCCTTCTTTGCCGGGGCCTTCTTGGCAACCGACTTCTTGGCGGGCGCCGCCTTCTTCGCCGGTGCCGGAGCGGCCTTGCGAACGGTCTGGACCTTCGGTGCCGGAGCAACGCCGAGTGCGATGTCCTTGAAGCCCTTCAGAGCGGTGATCTTCGCGACGGTCTTCGCTGCGATCTTGATCGTCTCGCCGGTGGCTGGGTTGCGACCCATGCGCGCGGGGCGCTTGATCTTCGCGAACTTCGCGAAACCGGAGATGTTGACGACTTCGCCCTTGGCCACGTTCGCGAGGATCACATCGATGGTGCCCTCGACGATCTTGGCTGCGGTCTTGTTGTCGGTGTCTGTGTGGATGGCTACTGCCTGGATGAGCTCACGCTTCTTCATGGCGCCCAAGGTAGACCGGGCGCACCCCCCGAATCGTGGATACCCTTCCAGAAAGTGGCTGATCCATTGGGTCTCTTGGTTCTTCGGTGCGAACAGCGGTGTGACACACGCCGAAAAGCCCTAGAAAAAAGGCCTTTCCCATGTGATGGCACCCCACCACGGTTCGAATCCGAGCGTGGCGTAGAGCCCTCTGGCTCCCGACGGGTTGTCGTTGTCGACTTCGAGCGCGGCGTGAGTCCACCCACGGTCCGCGTATGCAGACAACGCCCGGGCAACAAGTGCGGACGCAATTCCGCGCCGTCGGTACCCGGGAAGAGTGCCGAGGTGGTTGATCCAGCCGATCTGCATGCCTGCCGCCTCGTCATCAACCTGGTATCGGTGCGACACGAGGAAGGCGACGACCCTGTCGCCATCGAGAGCCATGAACGAGGTGGCCGGATGCGCCCCGAATCCGGTTGTTCGTTGCGTCCAGCCTTCGGGAAGCATCGGGGCGGATCCCCAGTGGTCGACGAACGAAGCGTTGCTCACCGCCAAGGTTTCGTCGCTTCGCTCGGCGTCCCATGTGACGATCCTGATTCCGGGCGGATCAGATGACAGGGGCACGTCACTGAGTGGCCGCAGCAATGTCGAGAACCATCTGACCGGGCGAAGTCCGCGCGCACCGAGGAGAGTTGCGACTGCGCGATCTCGGTCGGGAACGTTCACGCGGATGACTCGCGGAATGCCCGAATCGTCGGCAAGAAGTTCGGCTGCTCTCGTCAGTCCCCAGTCGAGAAGTGCGCCACCCGCGCCACGACCGGCAGCGTCAGGGTCGACCTTCCCTTCGATGTAGCACCGCACCTCACCTTCGCTCGCCGGAAGATGGAGCGTGTAGGCGCCTCCGATGATGCGGCCGTTCTCCAATGCCACGACGGCATCGGTCGTCATGTCGCAATACGGCGGCTGGAGCTCCTCCGAGAGTTCCTCGGCTGTGGTCACCACCGTGTGACCGTGCGACGCGAACGAGGCGGCAAAAACCTCGGCGAGGCGGGGGAGGTCGTCGGGGTGCATGGGGCGAAGGATCACGGACATCAGCGCCCAGTGTGTACCAACCAGGAGTCGTCCGTCCGTGCCTTAGTGTCGGAATCGTCGATCATGGAAGGTTCTGGCATGGACACACGCAGTTCCCGCACGGCCGAGTCACTGGCTGCGCAGATCACTCTCGAGGAGGCCGTGGCCCTCACAGCCGGGCGCACGATGTGGACCACGTGGCCGGTCGAGCGTCTCGACATACCGCGTCTCCGGGTGAGCGACGGTCCCGCCGGGGTGCGCGGCAGCCGGTATGACGGGCCCGCCAGCATGAACGTGCCGTGTGGCACCGCGCTCGCCGCCGCGTGGGACCCGGGTCTCGTTCGCCGGATCGGAGAGCTTCTCGCACGTGAACTCGAGTCGAAAGGCGCCCGCGTGATTCTCGCTCCAACGGTGAACATCCATCGCACACCGGTGGGCGGGAGAAACTTCGAGTGCTACAGCGAAGACCCTCTGCTCACCGCGGTGATCGCGGTCGAATACGTGCGCGGGGTGCAATCGACCGGGTTGGCCGCCTGCATCAAACACTTCGTCGGCAACGACACCGAGTTCGAACGCATGACCATCGATTCGCGCATCGACGAGCGCACGTTGCGCGAGATCTACCTGGTCCCGTTCGAACGTGCCGTGCGTGATGCGCAGGTGATGGCAGTGATGTCGGCCTACAACCGGGTGAACGGACCGTACGCCGCTGATTCGAAGTGGCTGCTCACCACCGTGTTGCGTGACGAGTGGGGTTTCGACGGTCTCGTGATGAGTGACTGGTTCGGTCTGCACTCCACCGTCGAGGCGATCGAGGCCGGACTCGACCTCGAGATGCCGGGACCGTCGATCCACCGTGGGGAGAAACTCCTCGGTGCGGTTCGCGACGGTGCCGTGACCGAGAGCGCCGTGCGCGAGAGAGCCGCGAACGTGTTGCGTCTGCTCGAACGCACGGGTGGACTCGACGCACCGCCGGGTGCCGAGCATGCACGTGACGACGCCGATGACCTCGCACTGCTGCGCCGTGCTGGTGCCGCGGGCATGGTGCTCCTCAAGAACGAAGGCGATGTTCTGCCGGTCATTCCGGGCGAGATCTCGTCGATCGCGGTGATCGGCCCGAATGCCCGCCGTGCGACGGTGATGGGCGGAGGCAGCGCACACGTGACGCCGACGCGCGAGTCGCACCCACTCGACGCGATCGCGTCTCGGTTCGGCGCACTCGGTGTGAGTGTCGAACACCAACACGGCTGTCGAATCGATCGACGGGCGCTCGAGATCGAGCGTCCGTCGATCGTGTCGGCGACCGTCGAGTACTTCGCATCGGCCGACGACATGATGAACGGTGCGGTACCCGAGCGAACGGAGTCGGTCGACTCGCTCCGATTCATGCTGTTCGCCGACCCCCTCGGCCGCCGCGGGCCGAACCCGCTCGGAATGAGAGTGAACGTGACGTTCACCCCCGACACGAGCGGTGAGTGGACCGTCGGGGTCGAGTCGACGGGGGCGGCGCGTCTGTCGGTCGACGGGGCACTGCTCATCGACAACGAGTCGCTGCCCGCCGGTGGCTCGTTCTTCGGTGGAGGGAAGCCAGAGGCGACGGCGACTGTGCATTTTGGTGCCGGCGCACCCGTCGAGATCGTCGTCGAGTTGCGTCACGTGCCGGGCGCGATGGGAGTGGTCGGTCTCAACATCGGAGCCACGCCACCCGACGACGGCACGGGTATCGACCGTGCGGCATCGCTCGCGGCTCGCAGCGACATCGCAGTGGTGGTTGTCGGCACCAATGACGACTGGGAGAGCGAGGGGTGGGACCGGACCGACATCGCCCTGCCCGGCGACCAGGACCGATTGGTGAGCGAGGTCGCGCGGGTCGCCCGACGCACGGTGGTGGTGGTGAACGCAGGATCGCCGGTGTCGTTGCCGTGGCTCGACGATGTCGATGCGGTCATCATGGCGTGGTTCCCCGGCCAGGAAATGGGCGATGCCCTGGTCGACGTGCTGTGCGGAGACGTCGAGCCGATGGGCAGGCTGCCGGTCACGTTTCCGCGGTCACTCGGCGACACACCCGCTGTCGAGCACCACCCCGGTCGCGGCGGCGTGGCCGACTACCGCGAGCGACGCCTCGTGGGGTACCGCTGGTACGACACAGTCGGACGCGACCCGCTGTTCGAGTTCGGGTTCGGACTCGGGTACGCGAACCCGCACGTGGTGTCGGCCCGTGCAGAAGGGACCCACCGCGTGGTCGCCACACTGCGAAACGACGGAACGCGCGACGGCATCCAAGTGGTGCAGGTCTATGCGCACCTCGTCGACCGTTCGGGTCTCGACGCCGACGAACCCGACCAGCGGCTCGTCGGATGGTCACGGGTCGAGGTGGCGGCCGGTGCCGAGGTGGAGGCGGTCGTCGATCTCGACATCGATGCGTACCGTACGTGGAGCACCTCGGCGTCAGCTTGGGCACAGTGGTCGGGCGATGTCGAACTGCGTGTCGGGACCAGTTCTCGTCGGGTCGCTGATCGGGTGCGACTGCGCCTCTGACTGCGGTCAGGGTTCAGCGGCCGAGGTGGTCGGCGAGCATCCGCACGTAGTCGTGCTGTGAGCCGGCCTCGGGCCCTGCCATGGGTCGGTGCGCACGCACGTGGTCGATCGCCTCGTGGACGTCCATTCCGAGCACCATGCAGATGCCGACCGCCGTGGTTCCGGCTCGTCCGATGCCCGCGGCACAGTGCACCAACAACGACTCGCGGTCACGCACCCGTACCGCGAGATCGTCGACGAAGTCGTGGATCTCGTCGAAGTCGGGGTAGGTGATGTCCTCGATCGGTCGCCAGATCGCACCGGCACCGGAGTTGTCCCTGTGCCAGTCGAGGTAGGCGTCGTAGCGTCCGGTCAGTTCGTGTTCCTCGACGAGGCAGACGACGGTGTCGATGCCGTGACGACGTCGCACCGCCTCGACGTCGGGTGCAACGTGGTGCTTCCCGCACAGCCAGAGGCGTCCGACCGCGGCGGGCAGGGGGATCTCGTGGATGCCGCCGTCGGTGTTGAACGTCACGGAGAGCGAGACTAACCAGTCGGTGCACGACGTCGTCGGGGGATACCAATAGTGTGAGGTCGTGGCCCGTCGCCTCCACTCGCCGTCTGCATGGTTGCGCCTGATCGCCACCAACGTGCGGCGGCTCACGGTGCTGTTGCTCGGCGTCACGGTGATGGGCGCGGGGTTCGCGATGCTGGTACTCCCCGGGCCGGGCATTCTGGTGGTCGTCGTCGGACTCGCGATCCTCGCCCGTGAATTCGCGTGGGCCGAACGCACGCTCGACAAGACCAAGGCGCGCGCGACCGATGCGACGTTGAAGCTCACGTCGAGCGCGCTCGGTCGGCTGTTGTTCGGTCTCACCGCAGCGTCGCTCGTGGTGGGTGGCGGGGCCGCCGCCTATCTCTATTCCGACTACGCAGTGGCGGGGCTCTTCAGTGTGTTCGCCGGTCTGTGTGCCTTCGCGGTTCTGGTTCCGCGCATCAGGCGTTGGATCGAGTCGGCCGGCACCCCGAACGGTCGTTGACGGCGCGAAGCCAGTCGGCGCAGTCATGAGAGACTGACCACCGTGCCGCTTCCCGATGTTGCGTCGTTCGCCCCGTGGGCCGACCCGACCGTGGTGTCGTTGCGTCGTCTTCCGATGCGCACCCCCGTGCACATGTACGACTCGCTCGACCTCGCGCGAGCGGGTGACCGCACTGCATCACGATGGTTCCGCGCACTCGACGGATGGTGGCGTGCCAAGCGATGGGCGCACCCCGACGCGGTTCCGGCAGCGGCCGTCGGTGTGCGGGTGGCGGATGCGAACTGGGCGAAGGTGAAGGTTCCCGGAAACTGGACGTTGCAGGGTCTCGGTGATCTTCCCCACTACACGAACGTGCAGATGCCGTGGCCGGGGGCTCCGCCGTCGCTTCCCGACGAGGTGCCGACAGTGGTGCACCGCACCACGTTCAAGGTGCCGGCATCGTGGCGCTCGCGCCGCACGATCCTCCACGTGGGAGGAGCCGAGAGTGTCCACATGGCATGGGTCAACGGCGTGTTCGTGGGATACGGCACCGACAGTCGGCTCGCGAGCGAGTACGACGTGACCGACGCGCTCGTCGACGGAGTGAACACCCTCGCGATCGCAGTGTGCCGTTACTCGGCACAGAGCCATCTCGAGGACCAGGACCAATGGTGGATGGCCGGACTGCACCGTGAAGTGTTCCTCGAGTCGCGGGAGCAGGTCCACGTCCGCAACGTGGTCGTCGATGCGTCGGTGGTACGACGCGGAACATCGTCGACCGACCCTGCCGACGGTCACGTCGTGGTGACGGTCGATGTCGAGTCGGGCCCGCAGATGCCGGCGGGGTGGTCGGTTGCGGTGCATCTCGAGTCGCTCGACGGACGACGCATCGGTACGGAGAACAGTGCGCCCGTGGAGTGGCGCGACGTTCCGTACGTCTCACACGGCCACGTCGCCAGAGTCGAGTTCGACGCGTCGAGGGTGTCGCTGTGGTCGGCCGAAAACCCGTCGCTGTACCGGGTGGTCGTCACGCTCGTCGATGCGGCAGGTCGTCACCGCGGCGTCGGTGCGGTGCGCACCGGGTTCAGGTCGGTCGAGATCATGGGTCGTGACCTGCTCGTGAACGGTGAGCGCGTGATGATTCGCGGCGTCAACCGTCACGACCATCACCCGGAGCGGGGCAAGGCCGTGACCGTCGACGACATGCGAGCCGATCTCGTGCTCATGAAGCAGCACAACGTGAATGCGGTGCGGTGTGCTCACTACCCGAACGACCCGCGGTTCCTCGACTTGTGCGACGAGCTCGGGCTGTACGTGGTCGACGAGGCGAATGCCGAGGCACACGCGTGGAACGAGAGTCTGCACCGCGACCCTCGCTACCGCGAGACATGGATGTCTCGCATCACGCGCATGGTGGAACGCGACCGCAATCATCCGAGCGTGATCGTGTGGTCGCTCGGCAACGAAGCCGGCTACGGAGCGGTGCACGATGCGGCGGCCGCGTGGATTCGTTCGGTCGACGGGTCGCGTCCGATTCACTACGAAGGTGCGATCTTCCACACCGGAGGACCCGGGTCGGGGTGGATCGACGGCGGAGTCACCGCCACCGATCTCGTCTGCCCGATGTACGCCACGGTCGACGACGTGATCGCCTACGGCAACGACCCCCGCGGAACGCGCCCGCTCGTGATGTGCGAGTACAGCCACGCCATGGGCAATTCGAACGGTTCGCTGTCCGAGTACTGGCACGCGTTCGAGGCGACTCGGGGCGTGCAGGGCGGGTTCGTATGGGAGTGGAAAGACCACGGTCTTCGCCAACGTCTCGACGACGGCACCGTTCGTCTCGCGTACGGAGGCCAGTTCGGCGACACCCCCAACGACGGCAACTTCGTGGCCGACGGTCTCGTGCACGCCGATATGACGCCGCACCCCGCGACACGCGAACTGGCTTGGGTGCACCGCCCGGTACGCACCGCGCTCACCGGTCGTGGTACGTCGACGCGTCTCGTGGTGTCGAACCGGCAGTGGTTCACGACGCTCGAGCCGTTGTCTGCAGCGTGGGAACTCGTGGTCGACGGACGCGTCGCCAAGCGTGGGTCGCTCAAGGTGCCGCGCTGTGAGCCGGGGGGCAGTGTCGACGTTCCGTTGCCGGCGACGGTTCCGGAGTCGTCAGCCGAGGTGTTCCTGAACGTCACGTGGTCGTTGCGTCGTGCGACACCGTGGGCAGACGCGGGTCACGTCGTGGCGTGGGACCAGGTGACTCTTCGTTCGTCGGCGCCGGGTGCCGTGTCGGTGCGGCGCACGAGGTCGGCCCCGCCTGTGGAGATCGAACCGCGAGTGACGCTCTGGCGTGCTGCCACCGACAACGACGGATTCAAGATGTTGCCCCACCTGTGGCCGACGTTCGGTCGTTCCCTCGAACGGTGGCTGGCACAAGGTGTGGCGACCGACGATGCCGACCTGGTCGACAGCGTCACCACCCGTACGGAGCGCAGCGACGGCTCGGTGGCCTGGCGACACGAGATCGAGGTGCCCGACGTTCTCGCCGACCTGCCGAGGGTCGGTGTGTGGTTCGAACTCCCGGCGCGGTTCACGGCACTTCGTTGGTACGGGCGCGGGCCGCACGAGAACTATCCCGACCGCAACGCATCGGCGATGGTGTCGACGTGGAGCGGCACGCCCGACGAACTGCCGTACCTGGTTCCGCAGGAGTTCGGGTTGCGCACCGATTGCCGGTGGGTCGAGTTCGTCGATCCGCGCACGTCGCAGCGTGTTCGCATCGACGGCGATGCCATGACATTCCATTTCTCGGCGACCCGACACCGAGCGTCGGATTTGTTCGAGGCGCGGGACCGAACCGAACTGCGACGTCACGATTCACTCGTCGTTCATCTCGACGTTGCTCACCGCGGACTGGGCACCGCCAGTTGCGGACCGGACACGCGCGAGAACCATCGCATCGGTACCGGACTGTTCGTTCTCTCGTACGTGGTGTCGGCACGCTGAAATCTGTTCATTCGTGACGGGACAGAAGTCACTCGTGCATGGTGGGGGAATAGTGAACGCCCGTACAGGGGTTGAGTGGGGGAACGCCAGGTGATCCCGTCTGGTTGACCCCCCAACAAGGAGAACCCCCAATGAAGAAGACCAGCAAGTTGGCCGCATTCGCGGCAGCGTCGGTGCTGTTCCTCGCCGCGTGCGGCGACGACAACTCGACCAGCGACACCACCGTCGCCGCCGACACCACGGAAGCACCGGCTGCAGAGGCCGGCACCATCGTCGAAGTGGCACAGGGCAACGCTGACTTCTCGACCCTCGTGGCCGCAGTCGTGGCTGCCGATCTTGCCGAGACGCTCTCGGGTGAGGGGCCGTTCACGGTGTTCGCCCCGACCAACGCCGCCTTCGACGCGCTGCCCGAGGGTCTCCTCGAGAAGCTCCTTCTCCCGGAGAACAAGGAAGTGCTCGTCAAGATCCTCACCTACCACGTCGTGTCGGGCGAAGTGCTCGCCGCTGACGTGACCGCAGGTGACGTTCCGACGGTCGAGGGCTCGACGATCGCAGTGACCACCGACGGTGGCGTGAAGCTCAACGACTCGGCCACGGTGACCGCCACCGACATCGACGCATCGAACGGCGTGATCCACGTCATCGACCAGGTGATCGTTCCGCCGTCGGTCGACGTCGCGTCGCTCTAGTCGACAACCGCCTCCGAGAAGGGGCCGGCTGACGGGGACACCCGCCAGCCGGCCCCTTCGACGTTCCTGCGGCACAGCGCCACGACACACCCTCCGAAACCGCCGCCTGTCATGCGCGCACCGAACACACCATCGGTGGCGACGAGGTCGGCGACGGCTGCGTCCATCGCCGGTGTGGAGACGCCGTAGTCGCGAGCGAGGCTCGTGTGGCTCTCGGTCATCAGTCGACCAGCCGTGTCGAGATCACCGGCCGTCAGTGCGGCAGCGAATCTCCGTACGCGTTCGTTCTCGGTGACCACGTGACGCGCCCTCGCGCGAACAACGGGGTCGACGATGCGTTCTGCATCGTCGACGGATGCGAAACGGAGTGCACCGATTTCTCGTTCGGCCGCCGCGCACTCAGCCACACGGTCGGCGTACGCCGAGCCGACGAGGGTCCTGTGTGCGACGAAGCGCACGAGGACCGTCACGTCGTCGGGTATCGGCACGTGCGTGACGCCGAGATCGGAACAATCGATCAGGGTCGCATGGCCGGTGCGGGCCGACGCGATGCTCAGTTGGTCCATGATCCCCGTCGGAACACCGGTCGCGAGGTGTTCCGCCCGCTGGCAGAGCAGCGCAAGTTCTCGTTCGTTGCCGGTGAACCCGAAGGCAAGTGCGGCAGCGATCTCGAGAGCCGCTGACGACGAGAGACCTGCGCCCACCGGCAGCGTGGTCGAGACCCGGCCTGTGAAACCGTGCGGAGAGCCGACCAGCGAACCGACGGCGGCGACATAGCGCCCCCATCTCGGCGTGAGGGCCGGGTCGAACGGTTCCGCCGGCCGGAACGAGAGGTCGCCCTCTTCGTCGTCTGACACGAGGTGCACATCGTCGCTCGGTTCGTAGTGAATGGTCGTCGACATGTCGACGGCCATCGGCAGCACGAGTCCGCCGGTGTAGTCGACGTGGTCGCCGATGAGGTTCACCCGACCCGGGGCGACGGCGCGTCGCATCACAACAATGCGCGCAAGCGTGCGGCCACGTCGGCAGGGTCGACGGGGTTGAAGTACTCGCCGGTTGCGACTTCGACGGCCGCAATGAAGCGCGGCAGTCGTGGCGCGCGCCACGGCGACACGATCTCGACGTTCAGCCATGCATCGGGCCATGTGGCCACGTCACGGGGTGACTGGTTGATCCACATCATGTAGGGACACGGCTCGCCGTGGAGAGCGGCGAGTGCGGGCATGAGACCGGCGAGCGCGGCGGCGAGTCCGCGACGCACGCGTGCATCGGCCGTCGGGAGATCTGCGGTTCGCTCGACAGGTGCGAGCCGCAGCGACACCGGGTGCACCGGGGCGTGTTCGCACCAGATGCGCCATCCTTCGATCTCGGCGATGAGTCGGTTGCCGGGGTCTGACTCGGGTGTCCATCCTGCGCGAAGTGCACGTGCGGGTCGGTCGGGTACGTGGTCGAAGGCGTAGATCTGTCCGTGCGGGTGTGCGATCGTGGCGCCGATCTCGGCTCCGTAATTCTCGAACACCACCACGTGTTCGCCCCCCGGCATATCGCGAAGTGCCACGGTGCGGTCTGTCCACAGGTCGACGATGCGCGCGATGTGGTCGGTGCCGAGTGAGGCGAGCGTCGCATCGTGATCGGGGGAGTAGAGCACCACTTCACATGCGCCGCCGTCGAGCGCCGGCCATCTGTTGGGGAATGCGCGCACCTCGTACGGCTCGGGTGCCTCGAGCCCACCGACACAGAACGGGCACGAGTCGGTCGGCAGGTTCGGCCTGTTCTGTCGTGCCGCGACCACGTGCACCACCGTTCCGAGGTACGGATCGGTGCGCGTCTCGCGTGTCACGGGACGTTCGTCAGCCGCGCGCGGTCAACTGCGATGCATCGGCCCACGTGGCGTGAGTGCCCGAACAGATGCGCTCGGGCAACTTGATGCGTGCGACCGGTCCGTCGATCATGTTCTGTGCGTCGAAGATCTCGCAGTGGCTCTCGTCGTTCGGCACGTCCATGGTGAAGGTCACCAGGTAGCCGTCGTCCTCGGTCGTGGCACCAGGTCGCGGTGCGAACACCGTCTCTGAGCAGTACGTGCCTCCGGGCAGACGGTAGGTCTCTTCCGTGCCCGTGACGACGTCGTGCTTGGTGAGACCCTCGAAGCCGAACCACCCGTGCGCGGGAACCACTTGGTACACGTAACGGTGCGCGGTGCCGGCAACCGATGCGTTGATCATCCCGAATTCGGTGATCGTGTCGGTGATCGGGCCTTCCTTCACGGTTCCGTTCCGCATGTTGAGTCGCCAGCGGTACGGGATCGACTTCAGGGTGTGCAGATCGAGGAAACGGAACAGACGCTGCTCGACGGTCGCATCGGTCGGCAACGTGGGCGACGGGTCCTGCTGGAAGTAGCCGTCGATGACGATCTCGTCGCCGTCTTCCCATGCGTTGATCCAGTGCAGAACGTACGTTGCGTCGCACTCGAACCACTTCACGTCGTTCTCGCCTCCGCGCCGCGGAATGACACCGAACCTGAGTGGCATCTCGGGGTGGAACCCGGTCGCGTAGATGCCACGCGAGATGAGGTCCTGGTCCCAGAAAAGCGGACAGTCGTTCAGGATCGCGTAGTTCTCGGTGAAGCACATGTCGTGCGGCAGACGCGGCCCCGGCAACGGCACCGGTGTGTAGTGCACGAGTTCACCCGTTGCATCGACCACGCCGTAGTGCATGTACGGCCACGTCGTGCCGTAGTTGAAGAACAGCATCTCGCCGGTGCGTTCGTCGACCTTGGTGTGAGCCGAGACACCCTCTGCGGGGAACTTGCCGTTCCACGAGGTGCGACCGAGATCGTCGAGTGTCACGGGGTCGAGTCGGTAGAGATCACCGCACTGGTAGAAGCTGGTCAGTGCGACACCGTTGTGCACGACGACGTCGGTCGACGAGGCGTCCTTCATGCGGCCGCGCGCACCCCAGCCGTCTTCTCTCGCGGCCTTCAACGGTGATTCGGCGAGTCCGGACCACTGTGCCGAGCCTGCTTCGAGTTCGACGCCGAGACCCTCGGTGCGCACGAACCGGTTCCGGTATTCGGCGTGGCCCTCGCGGAACGAGATCGCATGGATCATGCCGTCGCCGTCGAACGGGTGGTACCTCTGCAACGCGGGGATGAGCGGGTTCTCGGTGTTGCGCAGGTACACACCGTTCAAGTCGGACGGCAGTTCGCCTTCCACTTCCATGTCGGTCGCGGTCCACTCGCGTGTCTGCGGACGCCATGCACCCGTGCGATACGGATGGGTGTCGTCGCTCGGGAGGAAGGAAGGGAATTCCTTTTCGAGTCGCACCGCCATGTTGTACCCCCAATCTCGTGACGAAACGGTACCGTGTAACTTATGTCGGAGAAAGTTCCCGTCGACCAACTGTCGCGTTCGGTGGCGTGGGTGATGACGGAACTCGACCTCGTCGATGACCGCGGCACGGTGTCGCGCGACCACGTGCGCACCCTGGGTGAATTCCTCATGAGGTTCGCCCCGGCAGCAGACGGATCCAACGGCGACGCTGCACCGTCCGTCGGGCGTGCCGGGTTGGTCGACAGGCCGCGGCGCACCAGGGCAAGGCGCGGGCCCACCAAGGCCGAGGTTCGCGCCGAGTTGACTGCACGAATCGCAGAGTTCCTTCGCACCCACCCGGGATCGACGATGACCGAGATTGCCGGGTCGCTCGGGGTGCCGGTGGAAGAGGCAGCCGTCGCAGCCCGCCCGGTCGACTGGTTGATTCTCGACGAGAGCGAACTCGTCGAGCCGGAGCGTCGCGTCGAATCGGAAGCAACAGCCGCCACGCGCGAGCGTGCAAAGGCTGCTCTGCAGGCGGCGAGCCTCATGACGGGAGCACTCAGCCATCAGTCGTACACCACCCTCGTGCGGGAGGGTCGCGTGAAGGGGCCCAGCGTCGCACGCATCGTGCAGCTGTTCGGATCATGGACGGCCGCGTGTGCAGAGGTGGGTGTCACGAGTGGCGAACCATTGCGGAAGAACTACGAACGCCGCTGGAGCGCCGACGAGGTGTTGGCCCATGTGATGAAGTTCCTGCGCGAACCCGACTACAAGGGTGCGAGCCATCAGTACGACACCTGGCGAGCTGCCGTGAACAGCGACGGAACAGTTCCGTCGCTCGGCACCGTGCGAAATCTCGTGGGCGGTACCTGGCGTGACATTCGCACGCGGGCGTTGCGTGCGATGCGCGCCGAATGGTCTGCCTGACTCCGGTCAGAGTCGTTCGATGCGGAACCACCGCGACATCATCTGACCCGCGCCGAGGACGAACGGGTCGTCGTTGATGCTGTTCGGCGGACCAGACTGCGGCTCGACGCACGTCGCATGACGTGGTTCGTCGTAGACCACCCAGTGCGAGCAGTCGCTCGACAGCCGCAACGAGATCTGCGGCAGCTCGAGCAACGGGGTTGCTCCGTCGGCGACGAAGCAGTCGTCCCACGGTGGTCGACCGATCGGCACGGTCGGTGACGTTGCGATGCCGTGGGCGTCGCGCGGGTGCATCGACGAACATCCGTGATCGAGCGTGTCCGGCTTCCTGAACCACGGATGCCAGCCGAGTTGCATCGGTTGCGCTTCGTCGGGGTGAACCACGAGGCGCATGGTGACCCCGTCCGGGTCGACCTCGACGCGGTGCACCACTGTGGCAGAGAAGGGCCAATCATCGCCGAGTGTGGTGGTGAACGTGGCCGACGTCGCCGTGACCGAGACCGTCTCCCACGGCACGTCGAACACGGTCCCGTGCAGAGAATGTCTCCCACCGTTCGGTCGCAGTTCGTGGTCGATTCCGTCGAAGCGCAGGGTTGCATCGCGTACCCGACCGGCGTAGGGCACCATCGGGTAGCAACCCCATGCGAGCGGGTCACTGCCGCGGTTCACCAACACCTCGTCATCGCCGATTCGAAGTGATGCGAGTCGTGACCCGTGCGCAGCCGACACCGTTGCGGACACTGATTCACTCGAGATGATCACCGGTCGCACGCGCACCGAACCTAGTCAGCGGCTCGGTCACCGGCGCACAGGTAGCGTCGTGACCCGTGCGTGGGCTCGGAACGTTGATCAACACCGCCACGGTGCTCGTCGGGGGCGTCGCCGGTCGCTACGTCGGTCACCTCATTCCCGAGCGCATCCGTACGACGGTGGTGCAGGTGATCGGTCTCGCCACCGTCGTGATGGGGATCGAGAGTGTGATCGACACGCACAACCTCGTGTTCCCCCTCGTCGGTGTCGCGATCGGGGCGGTGATCGGCGAGGCACTCCGCATCGAAGACAGGCTCGAAGGTCTCGGTGGGGTTCTCAAGCGACGGTTCGTGCGCGACGAGACCTCGGAGTCGTCGTTCGTCGTGGGGTTCGTGACGGCGACACTGCTCTTTTGCATCGGGCCACTGACGATTCTCGGCGCCATCGAAGACGCGAGCGGGGAGTTCCCGCGTCTGTACGTGATCAAGGCCACGCTCGACGGTGTGATGGCACTCGTGTTCGCGTCGCTGTACGGCATCGGGGCGGCATTCAGTGCTCTCAGTGTGTTGGTGGTGCAGGGGAGCCTGACGATCGCCGGGACCGGGCTCGATGCACTGCTCGACGACCGGATGCGCATCGAGACGTTTGCAGCCGGTGGGTTCGCTGTGCTCGCGATCGGGCTCAACCTGCTCGGTGTCACGAAGATCCGTCTCGGGTCGTTGCTCCCCGGGCTCGTGGTGACCCCGGTTCTCGTGGCGCTCTTCGCCGTGTGATCCCCGCTGGCTCGTACGGTCTTCTGAACCCTGGATGAGCCAGCGCATTTCTTTCTGCAACCCGTCATGGAACGTGGAGTCGAAGCGCTGAACGCACACGATGGACATCTGTCCCGGAGCAATCGGGGCACAGACATACCGTAGGATTTTCTTCATGCCCCTGAACCGTGCAGTGCGTCGAACAGCAACAGTCAGCGCACTCGGGGCGCTCATGGCGGCGGTGATCTCGGTGGCACCCAGCCCCACTCTTGCGGCGTCGGTCGACGAGTTCGTGATCGTGGAGCGTGACGGAGACGTCCGCGTACGGACCCTCACACCTGCCCAGGCTGACTCGGTCGCTGCGCGGTCCGACGTGCGCATGGTGGCGCCCGACCAGCCGGTCCGCGTCATCGACGACTCCGCCGGCCCGTTCGATGTTCCCGCAGGTCTCGCACCTGGTGACGCCATCCCCGGGCGGTACATCGTCGAATTCGAGTCGTCAGAGTCGGCGTCGATGGCGGCCAGTTCTCTTGCCGGCCGCGTGCGTGCCCGGTACACGGACGCAGTTCACGGTTTCGTCGCCGATCTGTCGCCCGCACAGGTCGACGCGTTGCGGAACGATCCGGAGTTGGTCGCACTCGAGGAAGATCGTGTCGTCGCGCTCGAGTCGACACAGAACGGTGCGACCTGGGGTCTCGACCGCATCGACCAGCGGTCGCTGCCGCTGAGCGGCACCTATGAATACGATGCCACCGGCTCGGGTGTCACCGCGTACATCGTCGACACCGGGGTGATGTCGACGCACGTCGAGTTCACCGGTCGCGTGACCGCCGGCTACACCGCGATCAAGGACGGAGTCGGTACCGAAGACTGCCAAGGCCACGGCACTCATGTGGCCGGCACAGTGGCTGGTGCAACGTTTGGTGTCGCAAAATCGGCCGAGATCGTGCCGGTGCGCGTGCTCTCCTGCAGCGGGTCCGGTTCGTGGTCGGGAATCATCGCAGGCCTCGACTGGATCGTGTCCGACCATGTCGCCGGTACCCCGGCGGTGGCGAACATGAGTCTCGGTGGCGGGTTTTCGTCCACGGTCAACTCTGCTGTGGCACGCGTGATCGCCGACGGTGTGACCATGGTGGCCGCCGCGGGCAACTCGAACGACGACGCCTGCAAGTACTCACCGGCAAGTGCGCCGGCTGCGCTCACTGTCGGGTCGACCACCTCCACCGATGCGCGTTCGTCGTTCTCCAACTGGGGTCCGTGCCTCGACATGTTCGCTCCGGGTTCGTCGATTCGTTCCGCGTACCCGAAGGCGGGGTCGACCCCCAGCAACACCGCCACTGCCACATTGTCTGGCACGTCGATGGCAGCTCCGCACGTTGCCGGTGTCGCTGCGCTGTATCTCGAAGACAACCCGACCGCGTCGCCGGCCACGGTTGCCTCGGTTCTCGTGGGGGCGACCACGAGTGGCCGAATCTCGTCGCCGGGTGCAGGGTCGCCCAATCGGCTGGTCTATTCGTCGAGCTTCGAGCCGGCACCTCCGTCGTCGCCGAACACGCCCACCTCATTGCGCGCAACTGCGGGCAATTCGCAGGTGGCCCTGACGTGGGTTGCGCCGACTGCAACCGGCGGGTCGGCCGTGGCCGACTACGTGGTCGAGTGGTCGGCTGACAGTGGCGCAAAGTGGAACGTCTTCGCCGACGGAGTCTCGACTGCGACTGCTGCAACGGTTCCCAACTTGGTGAACGGTGTCGTGCACTGGTTCCGCGTGAGAGCGGTGAACGCCATCGGAACGAGCGAGCCGTCACCTGTGGTGACGGCGACCCCGTTCGTACCGGGTCGTCCGTCGGCGCCGCGCTCGCCACGCGCGACCGCGGGCTACGAGCGTGTGTCGTTGACGTGGACCATTCCGAGCTCGAACGGTGGAGCGGCGATCACCGACTATCTCATCGAGCAGTCGACCGACTTCGGAGCAACCTGGTCCACCTTCGACGACGCGGTGTCGACATCGACGTCGGCAGTGGTGGCGCCCCTCGTCGGGGGGGTGACCCACACGTTCCGAATCACCGCGGTGAACTCGGCAGGTCCCGGCATGGTGTCGAGCACCGTGACTGCACTTCCGTGGACGTACACCGCTCCCAGTGCGCCGAGGAGCCTGTCTGCAAGTGCGCGCGTCCAGAGCCTTTTCGTGACGTGGGCGACGCCGACGACGACCGGAGGCGCCACGATCACCGATTTCGTGATCGATTGGTCGACCGATGCGGGTGTCACGTGGCAGGGCGAAACCACCGTCACGGGTGGGTACCGCTGGGCCTCGGTGCCCGGGCTCACCGGAAACGTCGCGCACACGGTGCGAGTGCGGGCGCGCAACGCCTACGGCATGAGCCCCGGAGCCACCGTGACAGCCACGCCGCTGCCGCCGGTTGCTCCGAGTGCGCCGCGGTCTGTGTACGTCTCGACCGGATACGAGTCGGCAACCGTCTACTGGTCACGTCCGTCGAACCCCGGAACGACCGCTGTCAGCGGGTACTACGTGGAGTGGTCCGACGACTCTGGTCTCTCGTGGAATCGCGGCACGTTCGTGACGGGATCGCTACGACAGACCCTGACCCGTCTCGCCGGCGGGCGTGAACATCGCTTCCGTGTCATCGCCGTGAACTCGGTGGGCGAAAGCGTTCCGTCAGCGGTGTACGTCGCCACGGTGCGCGGCTATTCGGCACCGAGCGCGCCGAGGAACCTCTACGGTTTCGCCAACGGCACCACCGGCTATCTCTCGTGGTCGACCCCGTCGAACAGCGGGGGATCTGCCGTCACCAGTTACGTGGTGTCGACCTCGGTCGACGCGGGTACGACGTGGAGTCCGGCCGGCACGGTTGCCGCTCCCACGCGCAACATTCGCGTGAGCGGTCTCGAGCCGAACGTGTCGCATCAGTTCCGTGTCGTGGCCGTGAATGCCTACGGAACCAGCGCCGCGAGCTCGGTCGTCACGATCGTTCCGCGGGTCTGGGGAGCACCGAATCCGCCGTCGTCAGTGTCGGCATCGGTCGACGGACAACTGGTGAACGTGTCGTGGAGTGCGGTGACGAGTTCGTACGCCTCCGTCACCGACTACGCGGTCGAGTACTCGGCGAACTTCTCGGGTGTGTGGTCGACGTACCCCGACGGCGTGTCGACCGCGACCAAGGCGACGCTCCGGGGAATGACCCCGGACGTGCCGGTGTCCGTGCGGATCCGCGCCGTGAACCGGTACGGAACCAGTCCTGCCTCGGGCGTGGTGACCGTCACTCCGGTGTCGAACCCTGTGGTGCCGTCGGCCCCGCTGAGTGTCTCGGCAGCGGCCGGAGACACTCGTGCTCTCGTGACATGGTCGGCTCCCGCATCGAACGGCGGGGCCGCGATCAGTTCGTACACGGCGGTTGCGACCCCGGGTGGTGCCTCGTGCACGGTGTCGGTCACGTCGTGCACCGTCACCGGTCTCACCAATGGAACCGCGTACACATTCACCGTGACCGCGACGAACTCTGCCGGAACCGGCCCGTCCTCCGACCCGAGTGATGCGGTCACGCCGTCCCCCGGAACGACGTCGCCCGTGACCGCGCGGTCGTGGGGCCTCGATCGCACCGACCAGCGTTCGCTTCCGCTCGACGGCCGGATCGCGCGCATGAACGATGGCACCGGAGTCGACGTCTACGTGGTCGACACCGGGGTGTACTCGGGCCACACCGACCTCGCAGGTCGCGTGGCGTCGGGTTTCTCGAGCATCAACGACGGCTACGGCACGGAAGACTGCGACGGCCACGGAACGCACGTGGCCGGCACGATCGCCGGTTCGCAATACGGCTTCGCCACCGCGGCGCGAGTCATTCCGGTGCGAGTACTGAACTGTGCCGGTAGCGGGTCGACGTCGACTGTCGTCGCCGGCATCAACTGGGCGATCCAGCACCACGTGGCGGGTCGCCCGGCGGTGCTCAACATGAGCCTCGGCGGCGGGTACGACGCGGTGCTGAATGATGCGGTGGCACGCGCCGTCGACGACGGCATCACCGTGGTGGTCGCCGCCGGAAACTCCAACCAGAACGCCTGCAACTACTCGCCCGCGAGCGCTCCGAGTGCCCTCACGGTGGGCGCAACCGACTCGGCCGACGGTCGCTCGTGGTTCTCGAACTACGGATCGTGCCTCGACGTGTTCGCGCCCGGGTCGGCAATCGTCTCGCTCGGCATCGCCTCGCCGACGTCGACCGACACGTTGTCGGGAACCTCGATGGCCGCTCCGCACGTCGCGGGAGTTGCGGCACAAATTCTCGCTGCCTCGCCGGGTTTGTCGCCCGGTGAAGTGTCGGGAGCGCTCGTCTCGGTGGCGACCGATGGCGTCGTGGTGGGTGCGGGAGCCGGCAGCCCCAACAAGTTGCTCCACGCACAGCCGGCCTCGGGCTCGTCGCAGTCGCTGCAATCGAGCAGCGTTCCTGTCGCGCCGGCCGCCTCCACCGACGACTCGGTGTTCAGCGTCGACTACGGGAGCGACATCATGGACGAGCCGCTGCGCACCGCGCCGGTGGCGACGCCATCGCCTGTCGTGACTCCGTCGCCGGTTGCTGCGCCGTCTCCCGTGGTGACCCCGCAGCCGTCAGGGCCGAGCACGGTTCTCGCTCCGAAACACTCGACCCAGGTCGCTGTGGCCGACGCGGCACGACTCTCTGTCTCGATCTCGAAGGTGGTCCGTCGTGGCTCCACGTTGCGCGTGACGGTCGACGCACCGAAAGGCTCGACGGTCACCCTCTACAGGAACGGAAAGAAGGTGGCCTCCGGCAAGAAGTCGGTGTTCGCCGTGAAGGTCGGTCGTCTGACGAGCCACAGGTTCGTCGCGGTCGCCACCTCTGGTGAGACTCGCGTCAGTTCGGCCAGCGCCCTGATCAGGACCGGCGGCGGCAAACTGCGATAATCGACGGTCATGCGCCGTCGACTGAGTGGAGTTCTCTCGCTCGTCATCGTTCTCGCCTCGTGCGGTGCGCCCGGCGACGAGGCCGACGAGGTGATCGATCCCACGTCGTCCGATGACCCGGTGGCATGGGTCGATTGCGGGACCGTCGAGTGCGGCCGGCTCACTGTTCCGGTCGACCACCAGGTCGGAGAGGCGTCGGGGGTGGCCGACCTCGTCGTCTACCGTCGCAAGGGTCGCAACGGTTCCTCGCCACTCATACTGGTGGGACCACGCGTTCGCCCCCATCTGGGCGAGACACGCTGGAGTGCGAGGTCGCTTGCCGAACGTGCAGAACTGCTGCTGGGGCCGATGGTGAACGATCACGACGTCGTCGCAGTCGCGTTGCGTGGCTCGCACGACATGGAGATGCCGGCCGGTGCCGAGAAGTTCGTCGGATCTCTCGACGTTGCCGACGATCTCGAGCTGCTGCGTCGTGAAGGGCTCGGAGTGTCGGTCGTGCGGGTCGTCGGTTGGGGAGAGGGAGCAACGGCGGTCGCGGCCTGGGCAATGCAGCGACCCGGTGCGATCAGGTCTGCCGTGCTCGATTCGCCCTCCGATCCTGCGAGAGATCTCGGGGAACAGGAGAAGGTCCGGGTCGAGACGTCGGCGGCGGCATCCGAGCGCGCGGTGCGCTGGTGCGCATCGCACCTGTCCTGTCCGGTGAATGCGTCGCCGACCGACAACCTCGAGTTGTTGATGGAACGCATCGACCAGGGCAACGCGCCGGACGGGGTGTCGGTGACCGTGCTCGCCCGCGCCGCCGATGCGGCGCTCGCTGCTGGCAGACCGAACGAACTGTGGCGGGGAATTTCCGAGGCGGCAGCCCGACGTGGGGACGTGATGGCGGGACTCGCCGGTCCCAGCCTCACCGTGCCCGATGCGGCGCCGGTGTGTCGCGACTCCGGTGACAGTTCGGCGTCACTGTTGGCTGCTCACGACGCAGTCAGGGATCGCTACTTCACCGTGGGTTCGCGACGAGAGATGCTCTCGCTGTGTGCCGGCGGAGACTGGGGCGATCGGGCGCTCGGTGCCGTGCAGCCGGCGCGCGCGGCCAAGGGTCTGCGCGTGCTGGTGACGGCATCATCAGCCGACCCTGTCGTGCCTGCTTCTGTGGCGCGGGAGATGGCGAAGCGACTCGGATGGACCTGGCGTGGTGCCGCGCCCGTGCGGCACCTGGTCGTCGGTCTCGACCGAGCCTCGACTCGCGCCGCGACCGAGCACCTGACGGGCGACTAGAGCGCGAAGTCCCGGATCAGTTCGGCGAGCTCGACCGGAGTGTCACCCTGCACGCTGTGGCCGGCCTCTGCGACGTGTTCGATGCGCGCGTGCGGGGCGCGTCTCGCGAATTCGGTTTCGTCATCGTCCGACACGACAGATTGACTCCTCATTCCGCGCACGAGCATCAGCGGCTTGTCGAAGGCACTGATCGCGTCCCACAGCGCCGCGTTGCTCGGACGCTGCGAGGTGTCAGCGCCCTTCATCTCTGGCAAGGGGGGAGCATCGTCGCGTCGGTAGCGCCACACCCACGACCCATCGTCGAGTTGCACTGCGTTGTGCAAGATGCCCCGACGCAGCGACGCAACGGTCCGCGTCGGGTTGAACTGGATCGTGCGCTCGAGGAGTTCCTCGAACGACGGGAACGTCGCCGGGCCGTTCACGAAGTCTGTGATCTGCTTCGCCTTCTCTTGGTTCACCCCAGGGGTGATGTCGACCAACACCAGACGCCGCACGAGGTCGGGGGTGTCGCGCGAGAGAGCGAGTGAGGTGAGACCGCCCAACGACATTCCGACGACTGCACGGGCATTCGGTGCGAGCGTGCGAACGACCGTCGCGATGTCGGCGGCGTTCTGCTGTAACGGGAGGGCGGCCGGGTCGAACGCGGCAGCCGAGTCGCTGTGGCCGTGGCCGGGAAGATCGATGCACACGAGCGGCACACCGAGCGCGAGTGCGACGGTGTCCCACGTGTGAGCGTTCTGCGCGCCACCGTGGAGGAAGACGAGTGAGGGGTCGCCGACTCCCCACACGAGGGTCGACAACCGTCGCCCAGGAGACACCTCGATGAATTTTCGGTCGACGACCGGTGGCGCATCGAAGGGAATGCCGTATTCGGAGGCGTTCTCGTGGAACATCGAGAACTCGTCGTAGGGAACGCGTTCAACCATGGGCGAAGCGTAGTGAATCTTCGTCATCGAACGGTAGACATGAGAGATGGCGCGCGACCACGTGTACGTGAACGGTCTGCGGTTGATGGCTCTCATCGGAGTTCTCCCGCACGAACGCGAGGCGCCGCAACCGGTGCAGGTCGATCTCGACCTCGAAGTCGACCTCTCCGACGCGGGTCTCACCGACAACCTCGCCGACACCGCCAACTACGGCGCGATCGCCGAAGCCGTGGCAGACGTGGTGCGCATGTCGAGCGACACCCTTCTCGAACGTCTCGTCGCTCGCATCGCCGAACGAGTTCTCCAGTTCGACCACGTCGAGGTTGCCGACGTGCGCCTCACCAAACTGCGGCCACCCATCCCGGAGGATCTCGACTCGACTGCGGTGCGGATCGTGCGCAGCAGGGTCGACATGCGCGTGCCCGCGCGGCACCGTGCGATCGTGGCGCTCGGGTCGAATCTCGGCGACCGTGCCGCGTACCTGCGGTTCGCGCTCGATCGTCTCTCGAACGTGGTCGCGCAGTCACAAGTCTTCGAGACCGACCCGGTGGGCGGGCCGGGCAACCAGGGTCCGTACCTGAACATGGTCGCCGTGGTCGACACCGACCTCGATCCGTACGCACTCCTCAGGCGACTGCTCCAGATCGAGGCCGAGGCCCAGCGCGTGCGGAAGGTGCGATGGGGGCCGCGTACCCTCGACCTCGACGTGTTGTTCTACGACGATGCGGTGATCGAGTCGGAGGAGCTGACGGTGCCGCACCCCCGTATCAACGAACGTCGCTTCGTGCTCGAGCCGTTGAGCGAGGTGTCACCCGAGCACTGCCCGCCCGGCTGGCGTGAGTCGCTGCCGCCGATGGGCGTGTACGCACGCGGTCCGCTCGAGGCTCTCGTCGCGCACGTCGCGCGGGCGTGACCCAACCCCACCAGGTGCAGGTCGCGCTCCTCGTTCCTGCTCTCGACGAAGAGCGAGCCATCGCCCGTACGGCGGTCGTGATGAAGCAAGCTCTCGATGCGGGCCTCATCGCGCGAGCGGTGGTGCTCGACGGGGGGTCGTCCGACAGCACGGCCGATGTCGCACGGGCAGCGGGAGTCGAGGTGCTGCACGTGCCGTCGCTGTTGCCGGAACTCGGTGAGGTACTCGGCAAAGGTGACTCGCTGTTCCGCGGTGTGCACACGGTCGACGCCGACTGGTACGTGTTTCTCGATGCCGATCTCGGCAACGTCTCGCTCCCGCACGTCGGGGCTCTCGTCGCGCCGATCGGCACCGATGGTGTCGTGTTCGTGAAGGGTGGGTTCGTGCGTGTCGACGACGCGGGCCGTCCGCGGCCGGTGCCCGGTGGTCGTGTCACTGAAGACGTGGTGCGGCCGCTCCTCGTCGAGTCGGCACCTGAACTGGCGCGACTCTCGCAACCGTTGTCAGGTCAGGTGGCGCTTCGCGGTGACGTTGCTCGTTCGATGCGGTTCGTCACGGGGTACGGAATCGAGATCGCGATGCTTGTCGACATCTGGCGCGAGCACGGTGCGGAGGCAATCGTGGAGGCCGACATGGGCGAGGTCCACAACCGATTCAAGCCCGACCATGCGCTCATCGACGTGGAACGTGACGTCAAGTGGGCGATGAGATGGTGCGGGATCGGTCCGGTGACGAACGTCGACGCACGACGTCTGGAGGTGCGTCGACGGGACTGATTCGTCAGGAGTTCGGTGTGGCGCGCCAGAGTGACCTGTCGAGCAGGGCTCCTGCATCGAGGTCGCGGTGCTCCTGCAGCACGTCCCAGACATCGAGGAAGTTCCGGACATCGACGATGTCGTGCACCCGGTAGATGCCCGCGCGTGTGATCGTGAGGGTGTGGGCGATCGCAGCCAGGGTTCCGGCGAGCCGTTCACGTG
>VFQT010000885.1_pt1 | contig 39987 bp, 30 predicted proteins | sample 3512381 | NCBI WGS metagenome assembly VFQT01 (sample SAMN10412376, study PRJNA504923) | tailings metagenome | isolation source: Relicate 2 Philex TSF3 active mining site | place: Philippines: Tuba, Benguet | collected 2017-08-29 | reverse complement strand
CGCACCCACTCAAGCTCTCTGGCCAACATTTTTTGACGCTTCGACTCCGTTTTTTCTTCTTCTTGTAGGCGTTTGCCTTTTTGCTCTAGCCAAGAAGTGTAGTTTCCTTTCCATGGAATGCCCTCGCCTCTATCGAGCTCGAGAATCCAGCCTGCTACATTATCGAGAAAATAGCGGTCGTGGGTAACGGCAATGACGGTTCCTTTGTATTGTTGTAAGTGTTGTTCTAACCAATCGATAGATTCTGCATCGAGGTGGTTGGTTGGTTCATCTAGTAACAACACGTCCGGATTTTGCAAGAGTAAACGACAAAGTGCAACGCGTCTGCGCTCACCACCAGAAAGCGTGCCGATGAGTTGGTCATCTGGCGGGCAACGCAATGCATCCATGGCGCGCTCAATTTTGGTGTCGAGCTCCCAGGCATCTAAGGCGTCAATTTTATCCTGGACTTCACCTTGACGAGCAATGAGTTTATCCATTTTATCGGGATCAGACATGACGTCTTCATCCATAAAAGCATTGTTGATTTCTTCGTATTCAGCCAATACATCGACAATTTCTTGAGCGCCTTCTAGAACGATTTCACGCACGGTTTTATTGGCGTCTAGCTCTGGCTCTTGCGGAAGATACCCCACCGAGTAGCCTTGAGAGAACACGACTTCACCTTGAAATGCTTTGTCGAGGCCCGCAATGATTTTCATGACGGTTGATTTACCCGAGCCATTTAAACCGATGATCCCTATTTTGGCACCATAGAAAAAGGACAAGTATATATTTTTGATGATTTGCTTGCCTTGAGGGGTTGTTTTGGAAACCCCCACCATTGAAAAAATGATTTTTTTATCGTCTGACATATGAATTATTTATCGAGTTCAAATTGTGAATATTGCTTGCTTTGTAGCACCTCAACAGCTTTTTGTAAAATTTCGTTGGTTTCGTTGTAAACCTGAAACATTTCGTTGGTGCCCCAGAGATCTTGGGCCAAAACTGCTTTGATGCGCAGTTTGAGTAGTTGTTCTGAAATAGCATACTGCTCGGCATTGAAGAGCAAGGTAGGATCTTCTTTTTGGACATACGCAAAGAATTGATCCATAAACGCTTGATCGAGAATGAAATCGCGCTTAAACGCATTGATATCCGGATACTTTGAACGTAGTGCTGCTCTATTGGCATTGATATATTGAAAAGCAAAACTATTGACGTGCCCGCCTTGAATAAGATCGGCAAAATAAACGGAGTTCTGGGTGGTGTCTAAGGGTACAAATACATCTGGCATGATACCACCACCTCCATAAACGGTGCGCTTTGTTTTCAGCGTTTTGTACATTAAGGAGTCAGGCATTTTGATGGAATCTTTGAGGAAGAATTCACCATTTAAATAACGCTGATTGAGGTCTTTTCTGTAGGTTTCGGTGTCCTGGTAAGGTTTCTGAATATGACGACCTGTAGGGGTGTAATAGCGTGCAATTGTAAGGCGCATTTCTGAGCCGTCACTGAGCGGCATAGGGCGCTGCACTAAGCCTTTTCCATAAGAACGGCGGCCAATCACCAAACCGCGGTCCCAATCTTGAACAGCACCGGATAAGATTTCACTTGCACTGGCGCTATATTCGTCGGTGAGAATGACTAATTGACCTGTTTCAAACAACCCTTTTCTACCTGCTTTCAAATCGGTTCTAGGTTGTGCCCTACCTTCTGAATAAACGATGAGTTTGTCTCCGCTCAAAAATTCATCGGCCAATTTGTGCGCGGCATCGAGCAAGCCACCGCCGTTACCTTGTAAGTCAAATATGAGGCTTTTCATGCCCTGCTCTTTGAGGTCGAGCATTGCTTCTTGAACCTCTTGAACAGTGGTTTTAGAAAAACTATTGAGTTTTATATAACCAATTTCTTTGTCGATCATGTAGGCTGCATCAACGGAAAACACAGGAATTTTATCGCGGGTAATATTGAAATCGAGGAGCTTTCCTTTTCTATTGACGGTTACTTTTACCTTTGTACCGAGATCGCCCATTAATTTTTGTCTGACTTGGTCATTTTTGATACCGATTCCGGCCACGTTTTGACCGTCTACTTGTACAATTTGATCTCCTGGTAGAATGCCGAGTTTTTCGGACGGGCCGCCCGGAATAGTGGCGACCACACTAATGGTATCTTTCATGAGTTGAAAGCGTACACCGATTCCAACAAAACTACCATTGATGGTCATTTGCGCGTCGTCGAGATCTTCTTTGGGTATGTAAGTTGAATGCGGGTCGAGTTCTTCGAGCAACGCAATAATGGCAGCCTCTGAGAGTTTATTGGTATTGGGCGCATCGACATAAAAGCGCTCCACGTTGTATAGCACTTCTGCCATTTTGCGTGCTGCATTGGCAGCATCGTCAGGTTGTTGCGCAAAAATGCGAGGGCATGTAGCGCAGATTAGGATAATAAAAATGAGACGCATGTCAGTATAATTAAGGTTTACAAAAATAAACACTTGCTAGGCAAATTGCTCAGAAAGTTTAACTTTGTTATACACAAATGAGAGAAAAAAAACGCAAACTTTATTGGTACCAAAAACGCAAAACGCGCAATGCCTTCAAACGCATTAAAAAATGGGCTGGTTATTTTTTTACTTTTTTGGGTTCCGCTATTTTACTCTACGCCATTTGTACCTTTTTACTTTCTCGAATTGGTATTGAAGGTAGGTCTAACAAAAACGCCCACAATATCGTGTATCTCATGAAATCTGGCGTTCATTCAGATTTTGTTGTACCTGTCAAAAACCACATCAAAGATTGGCGCGCGGAGTTTCCTTTAACCAATACCGCTTTTAAAGACAGCCTCAGCACCCTTGTTTCGATCGGTTGGGGAGACCAAAATTTTTACATGAACACCCCACAATGGTCTGACCTCTCCATTCAGACAGCACTGAGCGTTCCGTTTGGCATAGGGCCTGCTGCCATACATGCCACTTACTATCAACAACTTTTAGATGACCGCCCCATTATCAAATTACGCCTTACCGACCAGCAATACCGCAAATTAGTTCGGTACATTGAAAACACACTTGTTCACAGTAAAAAAAGCCACAAAACGCAATTTATCAAAGCCACCAAACCGGGAGTAGTTACGGGCAATGACGCCTATTATGCTGCACATGGTCGCTATAATATGTTCAAAACTTGTAATACCTGGGTCAATTCAGGGCTCAAGGCCTGTCAGCAAAAAGCGTGTTACTGGACGGCGTTCGCTGGTGGCATATTCTATCAATATGGCAAATAGGGCTTTATTTTTTATCTTCCTTTCATTTTCAATTCATTCAGCCATGGGGCAAGATCTATTGGTATTCATCAACGGTTACAGAGGCCCAAAATACGATAAGCAACAGCCCAATAATCAACTACATTACAAAGACCCAACTGGCTACTGGTATCAACTTGACGACACCATCCGACAACGTTTTCCGACTGCCAAAGCAGTTTATTTTGATGCGCATCACCCACTGAGCACCTCTACTCACCTTCGATTTTCCAAAGCACTGCGGTCCTATGTTTTTTCTCGATTTTGTTGGATTCGCAAAAACAGCCATTGGGTGCTCAATAAAAAAATCAATGAAAGCGGCTTCCAACAAAGGGTTGAAAACGGCCGCTTGGCAGGCATGGCCCTAAAAGAAGCGCTTAACGGTTCTGGTGTTAAAAAAATTCATTTTGTTTGTCACAGTATGGGCTATGCCTATATGTTAGGCATGATTGACATACTTGAAAATGAAGTTCAATTTGGCAAAGTGCTGATTTTATCACCGGAGGGTGCCAATACACAAGGAAGAAATTGGGGCTTATTTGAAGAGGTTTGGCAATACGGTGCGCATGCAGACGACAAACTTTCTGATCCTATTTGTTTTCAAGATGGCATTGCGCCACAGCAGCCTGTTGTCGGGATCGAACAATTGCCCGCTGGAACACTTGGCGGTCGCATTTATATCCCGGAAAACTATCCTCGAAAAAAGTTAGGCTTCATCAAAAGCCATCACCTCGCTTACTACGATTGGTTTAAACTTATTGGACCTACTGATTTTGGGTATTTTGCAGAGTAGCTTTTTGCGGCTTGAACAATACCAAACAAAGCAAAGCGGCAATCAAAAATAAAACGGCTGCAAACGCAATGGCATGAGCAGGAACAGCTCCCAGAAAATGCTTATAGATATACCCAAAAGACAGTGTTTCAATCAACATTGGTATCACAATCATCATGTTGATTACGCCCATATAAACACCGTATTTCTCCTTGGGAATAGAACCCACGACCATCAGATAAGGAACGCCCATGATACTCGCCCATGCGATTCCGAGTCCGATTATTTCTATTAGTTGTAAGGAAGAACTGTGCGTAACCGAAAAGAAAAACAAGCCGATTGCCGCTGCAATGAGCGAGACTGCATGCAGTTTAAAAGCCGCATACCTAGCTAGTAAGCGCATTAAAATAAGCGCAACAATAAACGTAACACTATTATAAGTAGCATTCAATAAACCACTGAAACTTATCGCATCTGAAAAATTGGCATGCTTATTCATGTGGTTTCCAACAGGAATGCCATACACATTTTGCGCAACAGCCAAGGTAGAAAATTGCCAATAAACAAAAAGTGCATACCATTGAAATAAATAGAGCAAAGCGAGTTTCCAGAGCATGAGTGGCATGTGTAAAATGGCCTGTAACACATCGGTAAGTGGTGCCAATAAACCGCGATTTTTAGAAGATTCCAAAGCCAATAGTTCTTCGGCGGTTGGTGGGTTTTCTTTGGTTTTGTACATGGCCCATAAGACCGTAGATATAGAAGTAATGCCTCCGATTATAAAAGCCAAATAAACCCAATAGGGCAAGCGATTGGCTGATAATTGCTGCAACCAATCGTTCTTTTGAAAGAAATACAAACACAGATTGGCTAATGAAATCCCAAAACCGGTAAAAAAACTTTGAATTAAAAAACCCCGGCGTTGCTCTTTTGCAGGCAGTACATCTGCAACAAAAGCCCTGTATGGTTCCATTGCTGTGTTGTTACCTGCATCAAGAATCCAAAGCAAGCCGGCGGCCATCCAAATACTCGAACTATATGGAAAAAGAAATAAAGCAAGTGAACAGAGAATTGCACCAACTAAAAAATAAGGTTTACGCCTTCCGAGCCTCGGATGCCAAGTGCGATCCGAGAGCGCACCAATGATGGGTTGTACCAATAAACCAGTCATGGGACCCGCAAGATTTAAAATGGGTAATTCCTCGGCATTTGCTCCCAAAAGCATATAGATGGGATTAATTGCCGTTTGTTGCAGGCCAAAACTGTATTGAATTCCGAGAAAACCGAAATTCATGTTCCAAAGTTGCCAAAAACTGACGCTAGTGTTTTTTTGCATGGTATTTTAAATTAAAATCGATATCAATCCATGCATCGGCTTTTTCTTTGGTAGCCGTTATTAGCTGATGTTCGATAGCCAATACTTGTTCAACAAACGGATCATTGACTTCGTTACCTCTATTTCGCTGTTCACGCAAAGAACGGGTTTGTTCAAAATTACGCGACATAAATAGATGAAAATCTGTCTGATTTAACAAAAACGCGTAGGTTCCCTCGATGATCAAAACATCTACCTTATCGATGTTTATCTCTTGCTCTTCGATTCGGTCTTCGTGGTAATGTACTTGGGGTACTACAATCGAGGTTTCCGCTCTTTTAAAGGCGTCTATGATCTTATTCAAGCGGGGCAAATTGACTTCTTGTGGACCAACATTGAGAATGCTCTTCAAGCGACTTTGGTGGTTTTGAGCGGGTGGTAAATGAAAAAAATCATCCATATGTAATACAAGCACTTTGCATTGCTTTTGCTCAAAAGCTGAAGAAAGCGCCGCAGACATATGTGTTTTGCCACTTCCTGATTCACCAGCAATAGTCAATACTAACCTTGGAATACGAAGCAGTTCTGCAAAATTGGCCAATAAAGAATCGGCAGCTGCAAAATTTAATTTGGATATGTCAATTTGTTCGCCAATCATAAGTTCAGTAGCGTTGATATTTGTTGGGGGGTAATTTGCATCAAAAGGTAACCTGCGGCCGAAAAACACATTGCTTTTTTACCACCTGGTTTTTGTTCATTGATGGCGATATATTCAGAAAAAGCAAACTGATCCGTTTCAACCAGAAATTGCTCATAATGTTTTGAAAGCTGTGTAGCGACAAATTGCTGTCCGCTTGCTGTCAGGCCCAGACTCAAAATACCTGTCATCACGGGCCAAGAACCACCATTATGAAAATGAAATGGCACATTTTTAAACTCGTAATTGTATTGCTGTTCGAGTAGTTTCCACGCCGGATCTTCTGGCCTAATTACCGGCCAAAATGCAGGCACATTTTTGGTTTGTTCATCAGCCAATACATTTTCTAGATACCGATGTATCCCTTTGTTTTCTAGTCCAATAAGGAGGGCCAAACCATTGGCCGCTGCATCCCAATAATGCGCATATTGAGCTGCGTCAAATGCGGCGGGAAAAAAGTTTGGCGAGCCCGCCAGCCATTCATTTTTTGCGCGTGCATGTATTTGCAATTCCAACGGTTCATTTTGAGCCGTAAAATTAACTTGAAGCGCCTTATACACCTGCTGTTTCTTAGTGCTTAAGTCCTGTTGCTCAGGCCAAACTTCCAAAAATAAGTGCAGCGAGAGGTAACGCAAACAGTTATCGTAAAGCGTATATCCCGATAGCATGTATTCGTCGGCCCAGTTGCCTCCTAGAGGTGTGTAAATCAGGTGTCTGGCATTGAATTCCCAAGCGTCTAATAAAGCGAGCGTTTTCAACAGCTTAGGTTTTAAATATGTTTTGAGTGCTTCGTCTGAAACAACCTTAAGGTACAAGCAACTCTGAATAATCCACCAGGTTTGCGCATCGACGCGCCCAACAAGTGTGCCGTAACTTACTTGCTTTTTAGTGGACTCTCCTTCCTTCACATTCGAAGGAATCAAACCATTTTCAAGTTGCTGCTCAGCGAGTGTAAGAATGCTCTGCTTGATGGTAGGATAACAATCCGTGGCACCTGTTAATAAAAGTGCAAGTGCAGTAATAGCACTATCCCTAGACCACACCCGATCATAGTTTTCTTTCCCTTGCGCGGTTGCCAAGAATCCACTTGGTGTGGTGCTCTTTAGAAAAATGTCTATTGCTGCTTGCTTGTACATTGTATTTACTTAAAAAAGAAATGAGGTGTAAAGTTACACCCCATCTCTTTCACTCTAAAACACGCGGTTAATTAAAAGCGGTAACGTATGCTGATAGCCGAAGAACGTCCGGCTATTGAACGCGCTCTTACATAATTTGTTTGATTTTCTGTAATGCTTCCTTCTTCAGATTCGGTTACGCCAATTGCGTTCAAAACGTTGTTTGATTGCAACATTACACTTAGGTTTTCAATTGGAGACCAGCTGATATATGGATTTAGGTAGAAATAACCCGCCATTACCAACTGATTGTTGTCTTGTGCAAATGAACTAGCTGTTCCGATGATGTTTACACCAACCTGTAGGTCTTTCGTAATATTATATACTGGTGTCAAAGTATAAATCAGTGGCGCTTGGCGACGCGGCGTCTTGCCGATTAGCGTAGAATCTTGATCGGCAACAATCGTTGCTTTGGTGAACGTCAAGTTGCCATAGATTTGGAAATTTTTAACTGTGTAACCAGCCTCGAGTTCCAAACCTGCTGCTGTGTAGCTGCGGTCTACAAATTTTTGGGAGGTGGCTTCAAAGTTTTTCTCGTCGGTTTGTGCATAGAAAGCAGTCGCATTTAACAGTAATCCGTTTTTACGCATCTTGTAACCAAGTTCAGCTTGAGAAGTGAAATCAACAACATTGTTAGCCGCTTTCAATCCACCTTGATTATCTAAATAAGTTCCGAAAAGTACGCGGTCTGCACCTGCACGGCCACCTTTCGAGTAGCGTCCAAATACCGCACTATTTTTATCCAATTGATAGTTGGCACCCACAGAGTAAGAAAGATAGTTCCAGTTGTAATTCACAACCGCTGCATTGTTGTTGTCAATCATAGAAACACTGTTTTCTACTGCTGAAATGCTTCCGTTGCCATTGATGTCATTCATAGGAGACTGAACGGAACCAGCATAAGTACCATTTGCAGTACCCATGTCGTAACGAGCGCCTACAGATAAAGTCAATGCGTCTGTAAGCTCGATATCACCATTTAAGTAAGGTGCAAGGATGTTGTAGGCTACGTTGTAGTTACGTTGACAACAGTTACCCCAAGCAGGAACACCGTAAGCCAATAAACCATTTTCGGTAAGTGCAGTTGCAGTACCTGTAGAATCGATTCGATTGATGTCAATGAGCTGACCGTAACCGTTGTCTGCGTCAGCAGCACTCATCAAATATGAATTCCACAACCAAGACATATTCAATTGTTGTGTGGCTTGGTAGAGACCAAAATTCACATTACCAAATGAAAATTTCTTGTTGATATTATAATCGTTGGTAAGATTATTGAAATTATTCAATTTGGTATTGAAGAGGTGCATAAGCATCAAGGTATTTCCTTGATATGCCGAATCTTGCTGGGTAGTAAGTGTATAGGTATTACCCGCACCAGCTAAACCTGATGCAATCGCTTCGGTAGAACCGAAATTCGCGGGAAACGGCGCCACAAATCGACCATTTACGCCTGCATAACGAGAGCGGCCGGTTAAAGCCCAATCATTGCCTAAATCAAATTTGAACTCGGTACCAACAGCTGTGTAATTTGAAGTCATGCCATTGTGTACATTCACCATTTCTGGCTGATTGGCTTCGTTTAGGGCAATAACGTTCGACATATACGGAGTTTGTAAACCACCATTAAGGGCGTTATATCCTTCTACCGAACCCCAAACTGGCGCGGCGTTCGTACCACTTACCGTCATTGGCATTGGCATGTATGCAGCTGTGTTGTCTCGCAACGCTTTGACATATACTTTGACATAACCGTTGTCGAATTCTTTGAGTAAGTTCGCCTTGATTTGACCGCCATCGTTGCCGTTAAATCCGATATCGCGCGGACCTACTCCTTGGCGATAAAATCCACCAATGTGCATGTACAAGCCATCACCAACTTTGGTTCCATACTCGATGTCTGAGCGCAGGTTTCTGTAGTCTACACCAATTGAGCTAGAAATGGATCCGCCTTCTCTTCGGCCATCTTTTGAGATAAAGTTAATGATACCTGCTGGCGAATTAGACGCCAATGTAGAGGCTGAACCACCACGAACTGACTCTACTCTGCCAATTGTTGCATCGGCACGCACGAATTGATCCTGTGTTCCGAAAGCAATATCGCCAAATTGCAAGACAGGAAGGCCATCTTCTTGAATAAGTAGGTATTTTGAACCACCAGTTGCGATTGGCACACCGCGTACTGAGAGGTTGGTGTTCCCATCACCTGCAGAAGATTCTGCCTTAATACCCGGTATTTGACGAAAGATTTCGGCAGTTGAGCGGGGCGCCACGCGATCAATCTGATCAGGACGCAATGTAGATACCGAAATAGAGGAGCTCAGTGCGGCCTTTGGGTTGCTTACACCAGTAACCACGACTTCACTCACATTCTTAACCGAATCTTTTTGAATACCGACCTGTGCTTGGGTGGTTTGCACAACCCCGAGTTGCAACATAAGCAACCCCGCCAAGGTCTTCACATTAAAGTAATTTTTGTTTTCCATAGTTTTAGTTTTGGTTGGACCAAGTTATAGGATTTTAACAACGAGAAAACACGTGAAAATCCATTTTTTGGCCGCAAACGATTGCGCAATCGTTTGCGCAATCGTTTGCAGTTGAATACTTTTTTTGATTTTTTAGTTTACTTTGAAAAAAATAGCAATATTGCGTTGATGAAACCGATGACAATCAAAGACCTCGCCCACCTGCTTAACGTCAGTCCTTCGACGGTGTCTCGTGCGCTCAATAATCATCCGGACATCAGTTTAGAAGTGCGCAATCGGGTTCAATTGCTTGCAGAGGAACTGCAGTTCAAGCCAAATAGCATGGCGGCCAATTTCAGAAAAAAACAAACTAAGCTAATTGCTATTATTCTTCCCAAGATTTACAGGTCTTTTGTACCCGACGTCATTGAAGGAATAACCAAAAGACTCAATGCTGATCATTACCAAACGCTTGTACTCATCACTGAAGATGAGCTTCAAAAGGAGATTGATGCCATCAAGCAGTGTTGCGATATGCGTGTAGACGGTATTTTACTCTCTTTAAGTAACCAAACTAAAGACCTAGAACACCTCGATGTATGCAAAAAAATGCACATTCCACTGGTTTTGTTTGACAATACCCTAGAAACACAAGATTTTGCCAGTGTACACATCGACGACGTCGCTGCCGCAGCACAATGCGCATCCTACATCAATGCAAAAAAATGCAAAGAAGTGATTGCCATTTATGGGCCTGCAGAACTTAGTATTTCTAAAAATAGACGCGCAGGCTTCTCCGCACAACTCAGTCCAAAAATTAAAAACCTAGATTTCTTTGCTAGCAATGCCCAAGAAGCTTATCAAATTGCCATGACACAGCTTCAACGCAATCAACACATTGCCTTTTTTGGAATTTCTGATGAAGTGCTACTCGGTATCGTTACGGCGATTAAAGAACAAGATCTCACGAACAACACCGTTGTGGTCGGCTTCTCAGATGGGCTCACCCTACCATTTTTGCATAAAGAACTGAATTACATTTTTCACGATGGCAAAATAGTTGGTTCAACTGCCGCAGAACAAATCCTTAAATGCATCGATCAAGTTGAGATGCAACTCCATTTAGAAATTCCCGTCGAATTATATTGAGCGCAAGCCCCGACTTTTCTACAATATTTCTAACTTTGGGCTTCTCATGCAACACAATTACAGCCTTCAAGCATTCAATACCTTCGGAATAGACGCCAAAGCCAAGTATTTTGGTCGCTTTTCAAGTTGCAATGAACTTGAACAATATCTAAAGCAGTACCCCAATGAACCCCTTTTGGTTTTAGGCGGAGGCAGTAATGTGCTATTTACTGAAGACTTTAACGGGCTTGTCTTGCACAATAGCATCACCGGCATTGAAGTGAGCGACTCCAACGATGAATTCGTTTATGTGAAAGCAGGTGCGGGCGAAAACTGGCACCAATTTGTTCAGTATTGTATCGCAAATAATTGGGCAGGCCTTGAGAACCTCTCACTTATTCCTGGTTCTGTTGGCGCGAGCCCTATGCAGAATATTGGCGCTTACGGCGTTGAAATCAAAGATGTATTTCATTCATTAAATGCCTACTGTATTTCAAATGGTCAAATTCATTCGTTTGATAATGCACAGTGTCAGTTTGGCTACCGAGAAAGTGTATTCAAAAGGGCTTTAAAAAACCAATACATCATTTTAGATGTCACATATAGGTTGTCGAAAAAAGCCAGCTTACGCACGAGCTACGGTGCTATACAACAAGAACTTTTGTCAAAAGGAATTACGACACCCACCATTCAAGATATTTCGGCAGCTGTAATTGCCATCAGACAATCCAAACTCCCCGACCCGAAAGTGCTCGGCAATGCGGGTAGCTTTTTTAAAAACCCTGTCGTGCGCAAAGAGCGCTTTGCAACGCTCCAAAAAGAATACCCAGATATCGCACATTTCGTGCTACCCGATTCTGACATTAAGTTAGCCGCCGGTTGGCTTATCGAGAAAGCGGGTTTAAAAGGATTTCGAATGGGCAATTGTGGCGTACACGACAAACAAGCCTTAGTGCTTGTGAATCACGGAGGCAGCACTGGCCAACAAATTCTTGACCTTTCCTCCATCATCATAGAAAAGATTCAAACGCAATTCGGCGTGCTCCTCGAACGCGAAGTCAACATTATTCCTCCACATGAAAGTATCCTATAATTGGCTCAAAACTTACCTCGACTTTAATTATACACCCGAGGAACTCAGCGCTATCCTGACCCAAACGGGTTTAGAAGTAGAAAGCTTGGAAACTTACCTTGAAATTCAAGGCGGCTTAGCAGGCGTGGTCATCGGCGAGGTACTGACTTGTGAACAGCATCCCGATGCGGATAAGTTAAAGGTCACAACCGTCAATATTGGAAAAGCAGACCCTTTACAAATCGTATGTGGCGCGCCAAACGTTGCTGCCGGTCAAAAAGTGCTAGTTGCCACAGTAGGCTGCACCCTGTATCCGCAACCAGATCAACCTTTTGAAATTAAAAAAGCTAAAATTCGTGGCGTCGCCTCAGAAGGGATGCTTTGCGCCGAAGACGAACTCGGACTTGGCAACAGCCATGACGGAATACTTGTTTTACCCGCTTCAACGGCCGTAGGTCAAAAAGCGGCAACGTATTTTGAGTTAACAGCCGATACGCAATTAGAAATTGGGCTAACTCCTAACCGAGCCGATGCCATGGGTCACATCGGCGTGGCCCGAGATATACTCGCTTACCATAACTTGCATGCGGACACCAAAATACAGCTCCAATTTCCAGAGGTTCCAGCACTTAAAAATGAAAATCTAAATCCGCTTGAAATTCAAATTGATGATACCGAAGGGTGTAAAAAATACCATGGGCTCATCTTGAACAACGTCAAGGTCGGACCCTCGCCCAAATGGTTGCAAAACCGACTCAAAGCGGTTGGTCTCAAACCCATCAATAATGTAGTCGACATCAGCAATTTTGTCCAACGGGAATTAGGCACACCACTCCATATATTTGATGCCGATCAAATTGAGCAGCCAATAAAAATACGCTGCGCTCAAGCAAATGAATCTTTTATTGGACTTGACCAAACAACTTATAAACTGGCTGGCCATGAACTTGTCATTGCCGATTCCAAGGGGGCTCAATGTCTTGCGGGTGTTTTGGGCGGCAATAAAAGCGGTGTCAGTGAAAACACAACGCGCGTGCTCATTGAATCGGCTTTATTCGATGCAGTACGCATCCGAAAAGCAGCTCGCCAACATGGCCTCAATACCGATGCTTCTTTTCGATTTGAACGCGGCGTAGACCCCGCATTGACCAACTACGCATTGTTGCGTTGTGCAAACCTTTTGCAAGAACTAACTGGTGCGCAAATCGGCAGCGCTACGTTTAAATATGAAGGCCAACTCCCAAAAGCCATAAAACTCGACCTCAGTCTCAATGCCATCAACCAATTGATCGGCAATGACATTTCGAAGCCAGCCATTCAACAAATTCTCGATGACCTCGATTTTCAGACGCTTTCTTTTCAAAATGATACATGGGAGCTCGTCGTTCCGAGCTACAGAGTAGATGTCACAAGACCAGTAGATGTCATTGAAGAAATCATTCGCATTTATGGTTTAAATAACATTGCATTACCTGAAAAATGGAATTTCAGTTTGGCAAAAGTTCATGCGATTGACACCGAAATTCAAAAAAGCAATGCTGCTGAATTTTTTGTCGGGAGAGGCTATTTTGAAGCACTCAACAACTCGTTAACCAAGAAACAATATGCGCAATTTCTCGATGAGTCTTACGGACAAGCCATTTCTATACTCAATCCATTAAGTCAAGATTTGGCAAACCTGCGGCAAACCCTACTTTTTGGTTTACTAGAAAATTTACAACACAATCAAAATAGGCAAATTGCCAACATTCAATTATTTGAATTTGGGCAATCTTATCAGCTACACGCACAAACGCGCATTGAAAAACAAGAACTTGCAATGGTTCTATTTGGCAAGCAACAAACTGAAAATTGGAACAGCCAAGGGCTTTCACACACTTACTTTAGTCTGAAAAAAGAAGTTTACGCCCTCCTCGAAAGATTTGGAATTGCCGCACTTTGCAATGAAAACCAAAATAAAAGTTCAATCTACCATCAAGGCACAGACATCTGCATTGAAAATGAACTGGTGGCAAGCTATGGTCAAATCGTTGGTCAAATTCAAAATGCATTTGACCTCAAGCAGGAAGTTTTCTTCGCACAATTCAATTGGACCCTTCTTAATCAGATTGCTGCACAACAACAAATCAAGTTCATAGAGGTACCTAAAAGCTTCGCTGTTCGACGCGATTTATCTTTATTAGTAGATCAGTCATTAAATTACTCAGATTTGGTCGCCAGTGCGCGCAAAGCCGAGACCAAATTGCTTCAGGATATCCAGTTATTTGATGTGTACGAAGGAAAAAACCTACCAGAAAACAAAAAATCGTATGCGTTGGCTTTTTACCTTCAAGACAAACAACAGACGCTCGGTGAACAGCAAATTGAAAAAGCCATGCAGCGCATACTAAATGCGCTTCAAAAAGACTGCCAGGTAGAATTAAGAAAGTAGGTAGCGATCTAAATTGGGATTGTCGGCCAATTCTTCTGCGCCAATGACCAACAGATTTTTGGCTTTGGTGCTATCCAACCATAAATCAAAATTGGTAATGCCCACCCTTAGCGTGCCATTAATATCAATTTTATGTACAGGTTTTTGCTGCTTGTCGTAGCGTGCCTTTATTTCGAGAATCTCAGGGCTTAATTCTTGGTTCTGATTGAAAATCAGGAGGCTATCGGTTTGCTCAAAGAAATCTTCTGCTTTTTCGTTGACCAAAAGTACTTCTGAGGCCACAGCAGCCGCCCAAGACTGAACTTTTGAAGAAAATTTATTAGACGCCAACAACGCAATAGATGCAACTTTCATTTTGATATAAAATTGTGCGCAAATATAGCACGAATAACGCCTCGGTTATTTATCGTAACCTAATATTTTTAGGTAATCTTGCGCAGTTTGCTCATTGCTAAACACTTCGGTCTGAATTTTTCCGTTTTCGTCTCGGGTAATTAGAATATGTTTAGGCTCGGGAATGAGGCAATGCTTGAGTCCACCATAGCCACCAATTGTTTCTTGATACGCTCCCGTATTAAAGAAACCGATGTATTGCGTGTTGTTTTTATCAAATTTGGGCAGATAAATGGCATTTGAATGCTGTTCAGAATTGTAGTAATCATCTGAATCGCAGGTAAGACCACCTAACAACACCCGTTCGTAATCGTCGTTCCAGCGATTAATCGGCAACATAATAAAGCGCTGGTTAATTGCCCATGTATCGGGCAAGTTGGTCATGAACGAAGAATCGATCATGTTCCATTTTTCACGGTCATTTTGTTGTTTTTGATGCAATACACTAAAAATAGCACCACCGCTCTCGCCTACTGTAAAAGAACCAAATTCAGTAAAAATATTGGGCTCAGGAATATCGTTATCTTGGCAAACCCTTTTTACTTGGGTGAGGATTTCACGAACCATATAGGCGTAGTCGAAGTCAAATGCCAACGATTTTTTAATGGGAAAGCCACCACCTATATTTAAAGAATCTAATTCTGGGCACAACTTCTTGAGGTCTGAATAGACGCGCAAACATTTGGTGAGTTCGTTCCAGTAATAGGCGGTATCGTTGATGCCCGTATTGATGAAAAAATGCAGCATTTTAACGCGCACTCTCGGATTCTCTTTGAGTATAGCTTTGTAAAAAGGCACAATTTCACGGTAACGGATACCGAGTCTGGAGGTGTAAAATTCAAACTTGGGTTCTTCTTCGGAGGCAATCCGGATGCCAATATTGAGTTCGTTTGAAGTGAGTTCGATGAGCTGCTTTAGTTCGTCGATGTTGTCTACAACCGGAACAATACGCAATTCATCTTGCTCGATGAGTTTGGCAATTTTCTGTAAATAAGGTGCTGGTTTGTAGCCATTGCAAATGACGTAGCTTTTTGGCTTGAGTTTACCAGCGGCTTGAAGGCTATTGACAATGTCAATATCAAAAGCAGACGAGGTCTCGATATGGACATCGTTTTTAAGGACTTCGTCGAGGACAAATGCGAAATGAGAACTCTTGGTGCAGTATGAATAGTAGTAATTGCCTTGATAACCAAGGTTCATGATGGCTTCGCGAAACCAGCCTTTGGCACGTTGGATATTATTTGAAATTTGTGGCAAGTAATGAAACTTGAGTGGCGTGCCGTGTTCGTGGACCAAACGCATGAGGTCAATACCATGAAAAAAGAGGCGGTCTTCTCGGAGAAAGAATTCGTTTTGAGGGAAATCAAAAGTTTGTTCGATCAGGTCAATGTATTTGGTTCTCATGCTTGCTGGTTGTTCAAAAAGCGTTTATACGCAAAATTGCCGATGGGGTTTCGATTTTGCGCTTCAATTTTGTGCAAAAATACTGCATTTTCACTGGAAAGGATGCAACATAAAATAGTACTTTTGAGAACAGCTTTTTTCCATGTCCTATTTAGACGAACTCAACGAAAGTCAGCGGGTAGCCGTTGAACACATTTACGGCCCAATTATGGTCATTGCCGGCGCTGGCTCGGGCAAAACGCGCGTACTCACCTACCGCATCGCCTTTATGATGGAACAAGGTATTGACCCATTTCATATTTTGGCCTTGACCTTTACCAACAAGGCAGCCAAAGAAATGACCGAAAGAATTGGCCATATTGTAGGCGCCGCAGAGGCGAAAAACATCTCAATGGGTACTTTTCACTCCGTATTCTCTAAAATTTTACGCTTCAATGCCGAACGCATTGGTTTCCCAAATAATTTCACCATTTACGACACCCAAGACTCCAAAAGCCTCATTAAGGACATCATCAAAGAGTTGAATTTAGACGACAAAACCTACAAACCCAGCATGGTATTTGGTCGAATTTCGGCTGCAAAGAACAACCTTATATCGCCAGAAGCTTATATTGCCAACACAGAAATTCAATTAGAAGACAAGCAATCCCGCAGACCAGAGCTTGGTCGTATTTTTCAAACCTACGCCAACCGCTGCCTGAAGGCAGGCGCCATGGATTTCGATGACCTCCTGTATTTTACCAACGTGCTTTTGCGCGACTTCCCCGACGTACTGCATTATTACCAGCAAAAATTTCAGTACATTTTGGTCGATGAGTACCAAGACACCAACTACGCGCAGTACCTCATCGTGAAAAAACTTGCCGCAGCTTACCAAAACATTTGTGTTGTCGGAGACGACGCTCAAAGTATTTACTCTTTTCGGGGCGCAAACATTGAAAATATCCTCAACTTCAGAAAAGACTATCCCGACTTTGCCCTTTACAAACTCGAGCAAAATTACCGCAGCACCAAAAACATTGTAGAGGCAGCCAATAGCATTATCAAAAAAAACAAGGATCAAATCCTCAAAACGGTTTGGACAGACAACAACGAGGGCGCTAAAATCAAGGTACAAAGGTCGCTCACCGACAACGAAGAAGGACGCACAATTGCCCAAGCAATTTTTGAACGCAAAACAGCTGAGGGCGCCCGTTTTCAAGACTTTGCCATTTTGTACCGCACCAACAAACAATCCAGGGCCTTTGAAGAGGCGTTACGCAAACTCAATATGCCCTACAAAATTTACGGGGGCTTATCGTTTTATCAGCGCAAAGAAATTAAAGATCTCCTCGCCTATTTTAGACTGAGTGCCAACCCCCACGACGAAGAAGCCCTTAAGCGCGTGATCAACTACCCCAAACGCGGAATTGGAAAAACCACTATAGAAAATATCATTATCGCAGCCAACCGCTATGGCACCAGCATGTGGGAAGTTATTTCCGATTTTCAACAATTCCCTGCCGATGTCAGTTCTGCAGCTAAAGCCAAAATTTACGAATTCACCACCATGATCTCAAGTTTTGGCGCTGAACTCGATAAAACAGATGCTTTTACACTCGCGGAGCGCATCGCCAAATCATCGGGAATTCTGCGAGAATTACTTGCAGAAAAAGACAAAGGCCCCGAAGAAGTCGAGCGATTTCAGAACATTGAAGAATTATTGGCTGGTATTCAAGAATTTGTGCGCGGCGCTGAGCCAGACGCACCCCGCACCCTCGCTGACTTCATGATGGACGTCGCTTTGCTGACCGACGCCGATCAAGAAAAACCAGAAGACCGCAACCACATTAGCCTCATGACCATTCACTCGAGCAAAGGCCTTGAATTTCCTCATATTTTTATTGTCGGCCTCGAAGAAAATTTATTTCCTTCGCAAATGGCACTCAATTCGCGCTCAGAACTCGAAGAAGAACGCCGCTTGTTTTATGTGGCTCTTACCCGCGGCATGCGCAGTTGCATGCTATCTTACGCCACTAGCCGCTTTACTTGGGGGCAATCCATCATGTGTGAACCATCCCGTTTTATCGACGAAATTGACCCACAATATTTACAGTTTGAAACCATATCCCGAACAGCCAATAGCCGTTCATTAATGGGATCCGGTAGTATTGAACGGGGGTTTACTGGGGGGCTGAATAAACCACTTGGAGGCAGTCCACAACTGCGCTCGCTAAAAGAAGTAAGTCAAAACAAAAGTGCCAATCCACAACAGCAAGCAAATATGGCTAGCCTCATGGTTGGCCACAACGTTTTACATGAAAAATTCGGAAAAGGAAAAGTGCTGCAACTAGATGGCCAAGGTCCGGATAAGAAGGCTACGATATTCTTTCCACAACACGGTTCTAAAACCGTTCTCCTTAGATTTGCCAATCTGCAAATAATTGAAGATTAGCATTTTAAAATTTTTTATTTAAATAAAAAGTAGAACAGTAACAACAGGGTTATTCTCCCAATAAATCTGGTCTTCTTTCTTTGGTTCGCAATAGCGCCTGTTCTTCTCGCCATGCTTCTACTTCTTTCGGATTGCCACCCAAAAGCACTTCTGGTACTTTTAATCCCTTAAATTCTGGTGGACGCGTGTAGACAGGTGGAGCCAATAAACCATCCTGAAAAGAATCGGTCAATGCCGATGTTTCATCGTTAAGCACGCCGGGGATGAGACGAACAACAGCATCGACAACAATTGCGGCTGCGAGCTCACCACCACTCAAAACATAGGAACCAATTGAAATTTCTTTGGTGATGTATAAATCGCGAATACGCTGATCGACTCCTTTATAATGACCACACAATATGATGATGTTTTGTGCCAAAGACAACTGATTACAACTGTTTTGATCCAAAATAGCGCCATCTGGAGTCATGTAAATGATTTCGTCGTAGCTGCGCGCTGCGAGTAGATTTTCGATCGCTTTGGAGATCGGGCCAACACTCATGACCATACCGGCGCCTCCACCGTACTGATAATCGTCCACATTGCGGTGTTTATCATCTGAAAAATCGCGCAGATTGTGCACGTGTAATTCCAAATGCCCCTTGGTTTGGGCACGTTTCATGATAGACGCGGCAAATGGGCTTTGAAGCAACTCGGGCAACACCGTAATTATATCAATTCGCATGCGGCAAAGATAAGTCAATTCATCGCAAATTACTACCTTTGCACAAACCCGAAAACATGATTCAATTATCTGAGCGCTTGCTGGCCATGGAAGAGTCTGCAACCATTGCAATGGCTAAAAAAAGCCGTGAACTCAAATCCCAAGGAATGGACGTTATTTCACTCTCATTGGGTGAACCCGATTTCCATACCCCTGACTTTATTAAGCAAGCCGCTGTTGAAGCATTAGCGCAGAATTTCACTACCTACACCCCTGTTCCCGGTTACGACGACCTCAGGGAAAGCATTTCTCGTAAATTCCTCAGAGACAACAAACTGAACTATAGCAAAGACCAAATTGTTGTTTCGACCGGAGCCAAACAGAGTATTGCGAATTTGGTTTTGAGCCTCATCAACCCCGGCGATGAAGTCATTATTCCCGCACCATACTGGGTATCTTATTTGGAAATTGTCAAAGTGGCCGAAGGAATTCCAGTAGTGATTTCAGCAGGCATTGACAAAGATTTTAAAATCACGGGTGCAGACCTCGAGGCAGCAATCACACCAAAAACAAAAATGCTGATGTTCTCAACACCATGCAACCCTACTGGTTCTGTGTATTCAAAAGAAGAATTACAAGACATCGCACGCGTGTTGGCCAAATATCCGCAAGTAATCGCGATGTCGGACGAAATCTACGAACACATCAACTTTGTTGGTCAACACGAAAGCCTCGCGCAGTTTCCAGAAATCTATGATCAAGTGGTTACTGTAAACGGCGTATCAAAGGCTTGGGCCATGACAGGCTGGCGTCTCGGATATATCGGTGCTCCTAAAGCCATTGCCGCCGCCTGCGACAAAGTCCAAGGTCAGTTTACCTCTGCAACTTGTTCAATTACACAGCGTGCCACCATCGCGGCAATGGATGCAGATCCTACTATACTCAAAGACATGATCGACGCTTTTGAAAGCCGTCGCAATTTAGTTTTGGAAGGGCTCAGAAAAATTCCAGGTCTAAAAGTCAATCAACCAGGTGGTGCATTTTATGTTTTCCCTGATTGCTCCGCTTATTTTGGCAAAACTTACAAGGGCCAAACGATTCAGAATTCCGATGAACTCTGCATGTATCTACTCGAGGTCGGACTCGTTGCCTGCGTGGGTGGAGCCGCTTTTGGTGACCCCAATTGTTTTAGAATCAGTTACGCGGCCTCTGAAGAAACACTGCAAAAAGCGGTGGATCGAATTGCCACAGCACTCGCTCAACTTCAATAAATGCATATATCCGCCCTACTCGAGGCCTTTAATGGCAAACGCATCTTAGTCGTTGGAGACGTCATGACGGACGCCTATATTCACGGCAAGGTTGATCGCATGAGTCCTGAGGCACCTGTTCCCGTTGTTGATCTCAAAACAGAAGAGCAACGCATCGGTGGCGCTGGCAATGTAGCTTTAAACCTCATTGCTCTTGGGGCCAAGGCCTATCTTGCGAGTGTCATTGGCCAAGACCTAACTGGTCAACACCTCAAGCAACAACTCGAGCAAGCACAAATCGACACAACAGCCATCCTTTTATCTGAGGAGCGCAAAACAACAATAAAAACCCGGGTGCTTTCCAATGGCAAACAACTTTTGCGCATAGACAACGAGGATCAACACGACCTCAGTGCAACGGAAACAAACACTTTTAAAAGCCAAATTGAAGTTCTTTTAGCAAGTGGCATCAACGGCATTCTTTTAGAGGACTATAATAAAGGCGTTTTAACTGCAGCGCTCATCGAATGGCTCATTGACACAGCACAGCAGCTTCAAATTCCTGTGGTGGTAGATCCCAAAAAGAAAAACTTTTTCGCCTACAAGGGTTGCACGCTTTTCAAACCCAACCTCAAAGAACTTAAAGACGGATTGCAAATAGATTTCAACTACAGCAATGAGCCAACTGCGCTGGCTCAAGCCATAGAAAACTTACAGCAAAAACTAGAAAGTCAATACACATTTGTGACCTTATCGGAACACGGCGTTCAAATGTACGATGGCCAGCAACACTATCATTTACCTGCCCACTTGCGCAATATTGCCGACGTTTCGGGTGCAGGTGACACCGTTATAGCTACAGCATGTCTGAGTTTGGTTTGCGGTGCGTCTCCAACACAAATTGCTGCCTTAGCCAATTTAGCTGGCGGCTTGGTTTGCGAAACACCCGGTGTGGTCAGTATCAACAAAGAAAAATTACGTGCTGAAGCACTGCAACACATTTTATAAAATGTCAGAAAAAGTCGTTAAGCCCTATGATTCGGGGCAATCAAAAAAAGAGGAAGTCGCTCAGATGTTCAATAACATTTCGGCCAACTACGACTTTCTAAATCATTTTTTATCATTGGGTATTGATCACCTTTGGCGCAAAAGAGCGGTAAAGCAATTGCGCGCTTTGCAACCAAAGGTCATGCTCGATTTAGCCACCGGCACCGGAGATTTTGCCATCGCTTGTTTGGCACTCAAACCCACTCAAATTATCGGCATGGACATCTCAGCAGGCATGTTAGCTGTCGGTAAACAAAAAATGAAAAAACGCGCCTTTGACCAAATCATTGATATGCAATTAGGTGATTCCGAAAACATGCCTTTCGAAAACAACTTTTTTGATGCAATTACCGTTGGTTTCGGTGTGCGCAACTATGAAAACCTTGAAAAAGGCCTAGCCGAGATGCTGCGCGTCCTCAAACCCGGGGGAAAGGCCGTTATTTTAGAGTTTTCTAAACCAAAGTCTTTTCCAATCAAACAACTTTTTGGATTTTACTCCAACGTCTTCATTCCCTTTTTTGGTAAGTACATCTCTAAAGACGAACGGGCTTACACCTACCTTCCAGAAAGCGTTGCTGTATTCCCAGAAGGCCAAGCTTTTGTAGACGTACTTGAAAAAGTGGGTTACCAAACCCAAGAGCCCATCCGCCTAAGTGGCGGCATTGCCAGTATTTACATCGGTACAAAAGCACAATAATTCGACAAATGAGGCGTTTGGAGGTCATGAAACTATTGCTTTTTTGTTGTTTACTAAGCCCGTGTTTGTTTGCACAAACACAAAAACAACAGCGTTACAAGAATTTCGACAAACGTTACATTCACTTTGGTTTCATGCTTGGTGTCAACAGCTCAGACTTCACTGTTATGCCAAAACCCAATGCATATAACCAATACCAACTGCTCTCCATCCAAAATGACGCACAACCAGGTGGACAGCTCGGCATTCTCACAACCGTAAAATTAGGCACCCCTACTATCCGCTTTCGCTTTATTCCAACGCTTTCTTTTCAGGAAAGGGTACTCAATTACAAAAGTCTCGACACCATTTGGTTTTTGAACGGAGCTGGCCAACAGCGCGTTAATTCCACGAACCTCGAGTTTCCTATGATGTTGCAATTCCGTACCAAGCGCTACAACAATTTTACCGCCTACTCGCTTTTTGGCATGCAATACAGTATCGATTTGCAATCGCAGCAAGATGCATCTCAAAATTTCTATGACCCCTTTGTGAAAATAAAAAAGAACGATTGGCAAGGTCAAATTGGCGGTGGTGTAGAGTTTTTTGCACCGTATTTCAAGTTTGGAATCGAACTCAAGTACAGCCATGGCTTCAAAAGCAGTTTTATTCAAGACTTCACGCCCGTTTCAAACCCCATCGATCAACTTTACAACCGAGCTTGGTATTTTTCATTGATTTTTGAAGGATGATTTCAATTCTTGATTTCACATGTTCGCCAGAAGAAGCCAAAGACGACGCTTACTTGGAAAAGCGCATTCGCAAAGAACTTCAACTACCCCCTGAGCAAAACATTGCTTTTCGTTGGCGAAAGCGCAGTATTGATGCGCGCCAAAAGCAAATCAAAATCAATGCAAGTATCGAGGTGGCCGTAGATACAACGTTTTCACCTCGTTTTAGACCCACGACCTTCGAAATCTTGCCACCAAACGCGCCATGCATTCACATTATTGGAGCCGGCCCCGCCGGACTCTTTGCCGCGCTACAAGCTATCTTGCAAGGTTTTCGACCCCTCATTTTTGAGCGCGGCAAAGACGTCCGCTCGCGCAGGAGAGACCTCGCCAAACTCACCAAAGAACATGTGCTCAACCCTGAGTCCAATTATTGTTTTGGCGAGGGCGGGGCCGGCACTTACTCGGATGGCAAATTATACACGCGTTCTAAAAAACGCGGCGACGTTCAAAAAGTACTCGAGTGGCTTGTGCAATTCGGTGCCACCGAAGACATCCTTATCGACGCACATCCGCATATCGGAACCAACAAACTCCCTCAACTCATTGAAGCCATCCGCGCACAAATCATTGCTTCGGGTGGTCAAATCAACTTCGAAAATAAGTTAACAGACCTTTTTATCCGAGAAAAAAAGATTACACATATTCAGGTCAATCAAAAGGAAAAAATTGCAGTTGAAAAAGTAATTTTAGCTACCGGGCATTCCGCCAGAGATATCTTTGCATTATTACACCAAAACAACATTGAAATCAAAGCCAAGCCTTTTGCACTTGGTGTAAGAGTAGAACATACCCAAGCCTACATAGATGGCCTGCAATACCATGGCCGACTCAACGATGCATATTTACCACCGGCTTCCTACAGTCTTGTGACGCAAGTTGACAACAGAGGCGTTTATTCTTTTTGCATGTGTCCGGGAGGCATCATTGCGCCGTGTGCCACTGCTCCTAATGAGGTTGTTACCAATGGTTGGTCACCATCTAAGCGCAATAACATTTATGCCAATTCAGGCATTGTGGTTGGCGTAGAACCCACAGACCTACCTGATCCTGAAAATCCCTTTGTTTGTCTCCAGTTTCAACAAGAGGTAGAACAAAAATGTTGGGAGGCTGCCGGGAAAACCCAAAAAGTACCAGCTCAGGGGCTCAAAGATTTTGTCGACGGTGTCAAAACCCTGCAATTTCCGAGATCATCGTATCAACCCGGTCTTACGAGTGTGAATCTAAAAGAAATCCTTCCTGAATTCATTTATTCACGTTTGCGCCAGGCATTTATAGATTTCGATCGAAAAATGCCGGGTTTTGTTACCAATGACGCCGTTGTTCATGCACCAGAATCCAGAACTTCTTCTCCGGTACTTATTCCCAGATTACCCAATACCTTTCAACATCTTCAAATCAACAACCTCTACCCCATTGCCGAAGGAGCCGGCTATGCAGGCGGAATCGTATCGGCTGCAATTGACGGCATGAATTGTCTTGAAAAAATTGCGCAACAGCATATAAGTGCCTAACTTTAAGTGCTCAAGCGCTGATTTATGAAATTCTTTTTTTTCCTCATTTTTTCAAGCATCACTGCTTGTTCTTTTGCCCAACTCGATACGCTCTTTTGGTTTGTAGCACCTGAGGTAGCTCAGAGTCATGGTGACCGGCCAATTGTTTTTCGTTTTGCGACCTTAAACCAAGCGGCAACGATAACCGTTAGTCAGCCGGCTAATCCGAATTTCCCGAGTCAGGTACTCAATTTAGTGGCCAATGATGCCCAAACACTGAATCTAACCAACTGGATCGACCAAATTGAAAACAAGCCAGCCAATACGGTACTTCCTTACGGCTTTCAAATCAGTGCAACTGCACCTATCATGGCCTATTACGAGGTTACGCCTACTTGCAACTGCAACCCAGATATCTTTGCCCTCAAAGGAAAAAATGCGTTAGGAACATCTTTTGTGGTACCCACACAGAACTACTTGAACAATGCATCTTATGCACGTTCTGGTTTTAATATTGTGGCCACCCAAAACAACACGCAAATCACCATCATTCCTAAACAAGCCATCGTAGGACATCCTGCTAATGTTCCTTTTATCATTAGCCTGAATCAAGGAGAAACATTTTCAGCGGAGGCCATTTCTATTTTGGCCAATCAGCATTTAAGTGGTTCCGTAATTACGAGTAATCAACCCATAGCGGTTACCCTGCACGACGATTCCATGAGCGGCGCACCTTATGGGGGTTGCGCAGACCTCATGGGCGATCAACTTATTCCCAACCAAGTCATCGGAAGCGAATACATCATTTTAAAGGGTTATCTAAATGGCCCCGATAAAATTTATGTGGTTGCCGTTCAAAACAATACCCAAATTTCAATCGATGGCCTTGCTGTCGCAACCATTAACGCTACAGACACCTATGTACACACGCTGAGTAGTCCAACGGTCTTGATACAAACGAGTTCACCTGCCCACGTTTTACACACAACGGGTTTTGGTTGTGAGGTCGGCGGTGCGGTCTTGCCTTCTATTGTTTGCACCGGATCTAATACAGTGGCATTTGTTCGTTCAACCAACGAGTTTTTTGCATTAAACATTCTTGTTCCGTCCGGCGGAGAGAACGACTTCACATTCAACGGAAATGCAGGCATAATCAACGCAGCGTCTTTTAACTTTGTTCCAGGCACGAATAATACCTGGAAATACGCACAAATTGACGCGAGTGCATTTGTGGGCGTTCAGATGGCGTCTCGTATAGATAACCCCAATTTTAAATTCCATTTGGGGGTGGTGCATGGCGGTGCATCGAGTGGTTGTCGTTATGGTTATTTTAGTGATTTTGCTGCTGCACAATATCAAATAAGCGTCAACGATCAAAGTTTCTGTGTAGGAGAACCTATACTGCTCAGCACAAACACCTTAACAGGTGCAACCTACAACTGGTCCGGACCTAATAACCTCAGTGCAAGTGGGCCGCAAATCCAAATCCAGCAAGCACAACTCTCAGATGCCGGTACTTATACTATCTCAGGTTTTTTGCCCGGCACTTGCCCAATTACACCAGACACCATTTCAATCATTGTGCACGCCAATCCAAATGCGCCTGAAATTTTATCGAACGGACCTGTTTGCCTTGGAGACACACTTTCTTTTTGGACAAATAGCACAGCTGCACAATATTTTTGGTCGCAAGGTGCAAATTCAAGCACGGCTGATACCTTTAACATCTCTGCAGCTGCAGGCACATTCACAACGCAGCTGAGTATCATTGACACCAATGGCTGTGCCTCACCCCCGAACACCATATCAGCTGCAGTGTATGCAAATCCTACGGTGACCTACACTGGCCCCACTAGTGTTTGCGGGCCGCTCGTCAACTTCAATGCCGATGTGGTTTCTAGCAGCCAAGATAACATCAGTCAAATCAGCTGGCAATACAACGGTCAAACAATTGGCACGTTTAATCCGAGCCCCTTCGACTTGCAAACTAATAATGGCAGTTTAGAAAATTTTATAGTGAGTGTCAGTTCAGAAATTGGTTGTAACCACAGCGATACCTTTCAAGTGAGTTTCAATCCATTACCAATTGCTTCGTTTGCCATTGACCCTCTTTGCGACGGACAAACAGTCAATCTCACTAACCAAAGCTCTTGGTCAGGAATACCGAATAGTGGCACAACCATACAAGCTACTTTTCTGCCAGGCGATGGCCAACAACTCAATAATATACCGACTAGCTACATTTATAATCAAAGCGGAACCTATACAGCCACTTTAATTTTAACAAGTTCTGCAGGTTGTACCGACTCCATTAATGCATCTTTCCAACTCTTGAGCGTACCTCAAATTAGTCTGGATATCCAGGATACCTGCGGACAAACAGCTTCTTTTGAGGCCACTTTTTCGGTACCTATTACCTCGATTCAAAACTTCCAATGGCAAATCAATTCGGCGCCCTATTCACAAAATCCGATTACACTCAGTTTTAGTCAACCCGGAACAATCCCGTATGATTTCACATTAAACCTTATCAATGGCTGCTCATACAATGCCTATGGTTCAATTGACATTATTCCTTCAATTCTTTTAGAAGAAATGGTTTTTCCGAATGTCATTTCAATTAATGGTGAAGCCGGGAATCAAAAATGGCAAATAGATTCACTTTACGAAAACTGTGCTTCTTTTGAATTGCAAATTTTGAACCGTTGGGGACAAACCATTTTCACCACAAATTCAGCTCAAAAAGCCTTCGAAGGTAAAAATGAGCAAGGCGAATTGCTTTCTGAAGGAATTTACTTTTACCTCTTCACAAGTGGAGAAGAGAAAAGACAAGGCTTCCTTCACCTGATCCACTAAGAAGACTTAACTTTGCTTTATGAAAAGAGTAGTCGTTGGACTTTCCGGTGGAGTAGATTCAAGTGTGGCGGCCTTGTTATTGCAGCAACAAGGTTATGAAGTCATTGGTATGTTTATGCGCAATTGGCATGACCAAAGCGTAACACTCTCCGATGAATGCCCCTGGATTGACGACTCTAACGACGCCTTACTCATCGCCCAACAACTGGGTATCCCATTTCAAGTGATTGATTTATCGGAAGCCTATAAAGAGCGTATTGTCAACTACATGTTCAAAGAATATGAAGCCGGACGGACACCTAACCCAGACGTTTTATGCAACAGAGAAATCAAATTTGATGTCTTTTTAAAAGCTGCCCTTGATTTAGGCGCTGACTACGTTGCAACAGGCCATTATTGCCAAAAACAAGCGCATCCCGACGGCAGCTTTGGCCTTTTAGCCGGTGCCGACCCAGGTAAAGACCAATCCTATTTTTTGTGCCAACTCAGCCAGGCACAACTCGCAAAAGCATTGTTCCCAATTGGGCACCTTCAAAAAGCAGAGGTCAGACAAATTGCACAACAAAATGGTTTGGTAACTGCAGCTAAAAAAGATTCACAAGGGCTGTGTTTTGTTGGTAAAATTGCTTTACCAACTTTCCTGCAACAACAACTTGCTCCCAAAGAAGGTCCAGTGATTGAAGTCGCACCGAACCTAGAAATTTTTAATCAATACAACGAACTTGCTCCTACCATTCAAAATATAGAAGCCTTGGCTCAGCCATTTACATACAAAATTGAAGATGGCATTATCGTGACTAAACACCAAGGCGCACACTATTATACCATCGGACAACGCAAGGGATTGCATATCGGAGGGCGGCCCGAACCCAGTTTTGTGATCGGAATAGACACCGTTCAAAATGTTGTTTACAGCGGCCAAACCGAACAGCATCCTGGGCTGAATCGCTGGGCTTTAAAACTAGAACGCCATAGTATTTCTTGGATACAAAAAAGTGCAACATTTGAAAAAACGAATCAATTGAACTGCTCGGTGCGCATACGTTACCGACAACCTTTACAAGAAGCACAACTCATTTCAAAAGAGGGTGAATTCTATATCCTTTTTAAACACAAACAAAAAGGCATTACGCCTGGGCAATTTGCTGCTTGGTATTGCGGCAATGAGCTGCTCGGCTCTGGCGTGATTGCATAAAAAAAGGACACATTTCTGCGTCCTTCTTTTATCTAACTATAAATCAACTATTAGTTGAGGATCAGTGCGAAGCCTTGAGGTTCAACACTTAATTTTTCTTCAGTGAAGCGAATTCGATCGAGTAGATCTGCCACTTCAAATATATTTAACGGACTTTGAACACCTAATTCGCGGTGCTGATCTAATTTCAGCTTTGCTTGACGAATCGACTTAGTTCTGAGCGATTGAATGCTTGTGGTCATGGTCTTTGTTTTTTGAGTTGTTTTGTTGTTGTTTCGAAAGCTCTTACGCCAAGGATTGTGCCAAGGTTTCAAAAGCGATCTTTTTTTTCACTTAACAAAGTAAATAACATGAAATATCTTTTTGATTAAGAGTTCTTTAACTCAATTATAAAACCTATTGATTTATCCACAATTTTCTTTGACTACCCCTAAAAATGTTCATAAACGTTATCATAGACATCCTTATATTTGCATTGTGAAATACTTACTTATCCTTCTTCCTCTTTTACTGTGGTCTTGTCAAGAGCCCAAAAACGAAGAACGCACAACTGAAAATAAACCGGCTGGCCCTCCGGTAAAAGGCAAACAAAGTCTTGAGGCATATGCCAACCGAATGGTTCGCGCCGCGCTCAATATTCAAGCCAATGAAAAATTTGAGTTGCAGATTTACCGGGCCCAACTCGATGCGGACGGAATTGAAGATGCAATTGTAACAGTAAACAGGCTTGACCTCGCCATGAAAGAAGCTGCGGCAAGTCCAAACCCAGCAAAACGTGCAGACCTCGGCTTTATGGGTAATTTCAACTACTTTTTCTTTTTTGATGGTAAACTAGATATGCTCTCACCCCCTATCGCAATACCATCTTCTCCTCTCCTACCTTTGAGCGTAAGCTTCGAGTACATCAGCTCTACGCAATACAAAGATATCCTCATTGATTTTAGAATTAGAAATGCAAGCTACAAAGACTTTTATACCGTGAGCAACCACACGCCTCGACGCATTTTTCAATTCAAAAATTTTGACGGCCTAGGCACTGCTGTTACAGAAGCATATCACTTCTCTTATGGTGCCGGTTCATACGGTCCTCAAAAAAATATTTTTGTCATGGAGGCCAAGTTGGAAGCACTACCAGCTGGGGCCGACAAAAACACGTTCATCCCAAAAATCACGCCCATAGAAAAAATCAAATACACTTTTTTCTATCTAGAAAGCCAAGCAAAATACGCGACAAAAGACGCCCAATAAAAAAGGCGGAGTAAACTCCGCCTTTCCAGTTTTCATTTCGGATTAAAAAGAACCTCTGAGGGTTAAAATAAAATTACGTCCCGGGGCAGAAATATTCGACGCAAACATGCGGTAGTTTTGATCTAAAATATTTTCACAAGCAACCTGAACACTTAGCATATTACTGATATTATAATTTGCTCTCCAATTGAGTGTATACCAACTTGGCATCCCATTGGGGGTGGCATAAGCAAAGTTATCTTCACCTACTAAGTTATAATCTTCCAATTCTTTAGCGCCGGAGTACATCACAAATGCTTCCATTTTCAATTTGTTTTGAAGCATTGCATACTTTAAGCTTACTTTTCCAAAAGCAGGTGCAATATGATCCAATGGGTATGGTATTGTATCTGTTGCAATTCGGCCATGCGTATAAATATAACTCGCAAACAATTGTAGATTGGCTGTGATTTGTGCATTGACAAAAGCTTCTATGCCATAGACTTTTGCACGACCTGCATTTGTTGTTGTCAATACTTCACTCATTTGTCCATCATAAAGTACGCTATCTGAACCATTAAAGGTGCCTTTTTGGACCGTTAAAGCATTTGATAACCACGTCTGGTATAAAGTAGCTCCGATTGCTGTGTTTTTTACAATTTCATATTGTAAACCAAGTTCTCCGTTATAAGCATATTCTGGGGTCAAGTTTGGATTTGGGACAATAACATTACCAGGAACAGATTCAAAAACTTTAGTGAGGTCGTCTACATTAGGAGCCCTAAATGCTGTTGAACCATTAACAACCAGACGCAGCTTACTTGTAGGCATATAAATCAAACCTAAATTTCCATTTAACGCATGGTGATTTTGTCGGATCTGATCAAATGGAAATGGAAAAAATGTTTGGTCAATGAACTGCGCATTCAAGGCAACTTGAGAAAGACGGATTCCATCGTTTATGATGAGTTTATCGGAAACTTCATAAGTATGCGAGGCATAAATTGCTGCTCCTTGCATGCGAGAGCCTCCATCAGGGTAGCGTGTATCCAATGGGGTTTGTTCTCCTGTGGTGATATTCTTGGTATAGGCTGTTGAATTCACCAAATTCAAGTATGCTTCAGCGCCATAGCGCAACTCATGAGCACCTTTTTTCTTCATGAAATCTGCATTGAAAGTATAAATATCGAGTAGTTCTATGCGGTGATTCAAGCCTGACTTGTTGAACCTTCTATCCATGCGGCTTTCTTCAATTCCCTGGTAAGCAAAAATAAGCCGTGCGTTGTCATAAAATTTTGTTGCATTTGATAATTCTAAAGTATATGCCGCAAGAAGTCGGAATTGAGGCCCATAATACCACTCTGCAAATTTTGGTTTAGATCCTGACATTTGGGTTAGACGGTCATAGCGGTCAATGTTGTTCGAATTGGACAACTGTAGATTGAGATGATGACTAAGCCCTTGTTTTTGCTTAAAGCTAAACTTTTGTAAAATATCGTATTGGCTGTACCCGGATCCTACTTGCAAACTGCTATCCGCATTTACGACCATACTATCTACGCCGTTAATGCGAGCGACATACCAAGGGCGATAACCTAAATTACCGATCGCTGCCGAACGCTTAGACCCTTGTCGTAAATCGCCATAGCTCGCATAGGAAATGGAAGTGAGTGAAGCAAAACGCTGATTAGCCACATTTACTTGGGCATTGGCTGCGTAGCCTGCCCCCGCAGAAAACGCGCGTACATAAGCACCACTTTTAACGAGCGTTTGGTCGGTTGAACTAAAAATGGGTTTTTTGGTCTGAAAACTCATGACGCCACCAATGGCATCTGAACCATACATAACAGAACCAGGTCCAAAAACGAGTTCTACACGATCCATATTTGCTTGGTCAAGGGTAATGCAATTTTGCAAGTGACCTCCTCGGTAAATGGCATTATTCATTCGAATGCCGTCGACCACCAACAATACCTTGTTGGTTTCAAAGCCCCTGATGATTGGACTACCGCCACCAAGCTGACTTTTCTGAACAAATATGGAACCTGAATTAGCCAAGACATCAGCCATAGACGTTTGTTGTTGAAACTGCATTTCCGAAGACCTGAGCACTTGAATTTTCTGAGCAACATCTTTGCGTTTTTCCAAAGACCTATTGGCCGAAACGACGGTTTCATTCTCCGTTTGGGTATTTGGCACAAGATAAATCGTGACTTCAGCTGCTCCATTGCCTGGAAATTGAAAAGTGTACTTTTCATAATCGGGGTGCAGAATTTCAACGGCGTTGTTCCCGGAACCCTCTAATTGATATGTTGAATTTGAAATTTGCTTCACTTTTGCCTTCGACTGAATAGTCAGCCCATTTACCAGTTCAAAAGTGTAGGCGTCGCGCACTTCAAAAGTTTGTTGCGCAAAACTGAAGATAGGCGCAAAAAGAAGGCCTATCAGTATGAGATATATTGATTTCATTGAATATAATTTTAGTAATGAGTAGGTCATATGTTGATAACCTACAATAGAAAATTTGTCCCATTAGTGTGTAATGGATGTAAACAAAAGACGAATAGAAGCCTTTTTTATTTAAATCATATTTTTTGGAGGAGGGCCAAGTACCAAAGAAAAAGGATGCTTCAGATTTGGGCTTTGATAAAAATAATTTTGAAATTGAAAGGCATTTATTTCAATCAAAAGTGGTTTGAGTATTTGTACCGGCTCCATAGGTTCATTGATCAGTTTGATCCAACCATGTACCGGATGTTGATCGGGGCTATTGACCAAATTAGCAGCGGTTGCAAAGGCCAGTTTTTCGAATAAGACCGTCTCCTGTATGTCATCAATACATTTAAAATGCCATACGCCATTGATTCTTTTCTTGTGAACGACGTCGTAAAAGCGTCCGTTTAATCTGAATTCATGGGGCTTGACCCAGTTTAATTTTTGACGCTCTTTAGGCGTAAAATGAAATTGAATCAGCTGATTTTCGGGTACCGCTTGTTTGATTGCCCTTTTGATCTCTTTGCGAATTAAATAATGTTCGATTTCAATAAAGGTAAAAAAACCAATAATTTGATAGCAGAGCAGCGCAAGGAAACCGATGAGCACAAATTTTCGCACCTTCAAATATAGTGCTAATTTTACGTACAATTAATTTACAGCCATGAAGATTCTTTCTTTCATTATTGCTTTCTTTTATGCAAGCATTTTATTTTCTCAAACGCCTGGCAGTCTAGATCCAAGTTTTGCAGGTACGGGCTTTGCAAGCTACGGGCCGGTGGCCAGTAATTTTATGGATAACGCCCAAGATATTGTTGTCTTACCCAATGGGAAAATGCTTTATTGTGGTACTTCCGGAATGACTTCAAGTCTCGGAATGGTTGTAGTGCGCCTCAATTGCGACGGCACCATTGATAATACTTTCGGTACTAACGGATATTACCTTTACAATGCCCCAGGGGGATCTAGCTTTGCCTACGATATGGAATTACTGCCTAGTGGGCAAATCCTAGTAGCTGGTGCAACCAGCATTACGGCTGCCAATCCACAATTCACAATGTTTCGCTTGAATAGCAATGGCACCCTTGACCAATCGTTCGGAATAAATGGCTTTTTCAATAATGACATCGGTACTAGTGAAGATTACGCCCGAAAAATATTGATTCAAAACAACAAAATTATTTTAGTTGGCTCTTCTAAGCTTCCTGGATTTAGCACCAATCGCTTGGCACTCACACAATGTGATTTGAACGGACAAATAGACCCTACATTCGGAACGAACGGCACAACTGTTTTTCAAAATGCAACAGGAAGCTCTTGCTTTGGACAAAGTGCAGTCATTGGCAGCAATAACGACATTTTTATTTGTGGTGATGCATACATCAATAATGTATATTACCCATTGTTGGCTAAAGTATCGTCCTCAGGTATACCTTACACCTCTTTTGGCAGCAACGGCGTTTTGATCCCGATGAACTTCAATGCCCGCTTTTTTGATATTGAATTCGACGGCTCTAAACTGATTATGGCTGGGCAAAATGGCGTTGGACCTTGGGATTTTATCTTACAAGCTAGAAATACGACTGATGGTGGAATCGTTACGACGTTCGGTACGGCTGGTAGTTCAATTATTGATGTCGTTCAAGCCGATACCTATTATGAATTACTGATTCATCCAGACGGCTCATTACTTGCTTGCGGAACAACTGGAACTGCCGGAATTGGCGCCGCAAGAGATTTTATTATTTCAAAATATAATGCGAACGGTATTTTACAAACCGGTTTTGGCACCAATGGACACACAGTAACCAGCATTGGCACAGCCTGGGACGACGCATATGGCATGGCACTTTATCCGGGCAACAAAGTCGTACTCGCCGGATTTAGTGCACAATCCAATACACAACACGCCGTTGCGCGTTATGCCTATGGGCCAGCTACACCAGTGTTGGGTTGTACAGATCCGCTTTCGTGCAATTACAACTGTTTGGCCACAATCAACGATGGTAGCTGCTTGTATCCGAACACTGCATGCGATGACGGCAATCCGAATACCATCAATGACAGTACCAACGCGAATTGCATTTGCGCAGGGCAAATCGTCACAACCATCCCAGGTTGCATGAATCCAGCTGCGTGTAATTACAATCCATTGGCTACAGTAGACAACGGATCTTGTATTTTACCTGGCTCACCCTGTGACGATAATAATGCGAATACGATTAACGATATGATTGACGCTAATTGCAACTGCACAGGTACAGCCATTATTCCAGGCTGCATGAATCCAGCTGCGTGTAATTACAATCCGTTGGCAAACGTTGAGGATAATAGTTGTTTGTTTCCAGGATCTCCTTGTAACGATGGCAATCCCAACACCATGAACGACTCCATTAATCCGGATTGTATTTGTGCAGGAATTCTTATCGTAGAGGGTTGCATGGATCCGAATTCTTGTACTTATGACTCCTTGGCAAATGTGGACAACAACACTTGTATTTATCCGGACACACCATGCGATGACAACAATCCAGATACTTTCAACGATGTCCTTGATTCACTCTGCAATTGTGTGGGCACACTTTATGTGAGTGGATGTATGGATCCGAATGCATGTAATTACAATCCATTAGCCAATATTGACGATCAAACTTGTATTCTTCCAGGAAGCCCCTGCGACGACGGCAATGTCATGACGATCAATGATTCCATAGATGTCAATTGTAATTGTGTTGGCACAGATATCACAGGACTTAACCCAACTCATTTTGAATTTTCAATTGTACCTAATCCTGCCAAAGACCTCATTACAATAGAAGTTGGTACTGCCGGATTAAAAACAATCAAAGTCTTTGATTTACAAGGCAAAGTTCTTCTATTGAAATCTTTCCAAGGTTTCACTGAATTACTTGACTGTTCGCAGTTGGCAAACGGCAGCTATATTGTGGAGTTAAGTAATAATGACGGTAAAAAAATCAAGAAATTGCTCGTCCAACGCTGATGATTGAACAGCATCTTACTTTTAGTCAAACGCGGCGCTATTATCAAAATGACCTGAAGGGCAAAAAAAAGATCCTTATTGCCTTACATGGCTATGGTCAACTCGCGCAGTTTTTCTTCCGAAAATTCAATTTTTTGAATGACCATTGGGGCGTTGTGGTTCCAGAAGGCCCGCATCGATTTTATTTAAACGGAAGCTCAGGCAGGGTTGGTGCCTCTTGGATGACCAAGGAATGGCGCGAACAAGACATCTTGGAAAATAACGCCTATCTTCAAGAATTACTTGTCATAATCCTTGAAGAAAACCCGCATGCAAAAATCCATTTATTGGGTTTTTCTCAGGGTGGCGCAACGGCAGCAAGGTTTTATCAAAGCCATCCTAAATACTTTCAACAACTGATTTTATGGGCTAGTGTTTTTCCTCCGGATATCGATAAAAATGAATTTCCCAAGGGCGCAGCGTTGCATTTTGCTATTGGAGAAAATGACCCTTACTTCGACAAAGAAGGGATTCATTTCACTTCAGAAACCTATCAACATGTTGGTTTTAAAGTAAGTCTTTTTGAGGGTCATCATGACCTCCATACCCCCACCTTACGCTCCATTCTCACCGACGATTAAGGAAGCCTTTTTTTCTTCCCACTTACCAACGACCGCAGTAGCAACAGAATTACCCAATACATTAGTTGCACTTCGGAACATATCGCAGAAGTGATCTATCGGTAAGATCAAAGCAATGCCTTCAATCGGGATATTAAACATGCCACAGGTGGCGGCCACCACGACTAAACTTGCTCTTGGTACACCAGCAATACCTTTACTAGTCAACATCAAAACAAGCAACATGGTCAATTGACTACCACCATCCAGGTGTACGCCAAAGACTTGAGCGATGAAAATACTTGCAAATGTCATATACATCATGCTGCCGTCTAAATTAAAGGAATAGCCGAGTGGAAGCATGAAAGAAACGATGCGATCTTTGATCCCAAAACGCTCAAGTTCTTCTGTTAATTTCGGGAAAACCGCCTCACTGCTGGTCGTTCCAAACGCAATAACTAATGGACTTACAATGCGCTTGAGCAATGTTTTCAAATGGCGCCCTAAAAAGAGATAACCTATAAGCAAAAGGAACACCCATAAAGAGGCTATCCCAACTAAGAAAGAGCTAAAAAACTTGGTATAGGTCAACATTAAATCAGAGACATCCTTCACCGCAAAAACACCAGCCATAGCACCAAAGACACCAATTGGGGCAAATTTCATGACGAAATTCACCATTTTGAGGATGATATGGGAAGTTTTGTCAAGTGCATTGATAACTGGCTTTACATTTTCGCCGATGGATGCCGCCGCCAAACCAAAGAATATAGCGAAAATCACGATTTGCAATATTTCATTGGTTGCCATCGCTTCAAAAACTGATTTGGGTATGATGTGCTCTACAAAATGTTGTACCGAAAAGTCTTGGGTTTTAGCGGTAACCTCGGTAGCTGTTGTGGTATCTACACTCGATAAATTGACTCCATAGCCAGGTTGTAAAAAATTTACCCAAAACAATCCAATTAATAACGAAATAAATGAAGCACTAAAAAACCAAGCAAGTGCCCTACCCCCAATTCTTCCAACCGATTTTATATCTCCAAGTTTCGCAATACCAACGACTAATGTTGTAAGCACTAGTGGCGCAATGATCATCTGAACCAATCGAATAAAAATTGTTGCCAAGAGTTTGATATACGTGCTGAACTGCTCAGCTGTTTTAATATCACAACTATTGTGAATGATGGCTCCCAAAATACCGCCGAGCAGCATGGCAACCAAAATGTAAAGCGTGAGTCTGTTTTTTTGAGGTTTTGCTGCTGTAGTTTGTTGCGAATCTTTGTTTGACATACTGGGACTATTTTATTTGAATGCATGAAAATAGGAAAAAGACCAAACATGGCAAGGGAAGATTACATTTCGTATATTTGAAACCCAATCAACACATGGCAACAACACAACAACTCGACTTCAATTTTAACGAAGATCAAATGCGGCTCAAAATCAGAGCGCTCGAACAAACGTTAGAAAAAATTCACCTTGGCGGCGGTCAGGCACGCATTGACAAACAGCACCAAAGTGGTAAACTCACGGCCAGAGAACGCATCGATGCACTACTTGACCCGAACACTGAACGCATAGAAATTGGTGCGTTGGCAGGCCACAACATGTACGCTGAACACGGCGGATGCCCTGCCGGAGGCGTCGTTGTGGTAATAGGCTATGTTTCTCAAAGACAATGTATTGTAGTTGCAAATGACGCAACTGTTAAAGCTGGCGCTTGGTTCCCGATTACAGGTAAAAAAAACCTGAGGGCTCAAGAAATTGCCATGGAGAATCAGCTCCCAATTATTTATCTCGTCGATTCAGCTGGTGTATATTTACCGATGCAAGAAGATATTTTTGCCGACAAAGAACACTTCGGAAGAATTTTTAGAAATAACGCCAAGATGTCAGCTATGGGTATCACCCAAATTGCAGCCGTAATGGGTAGCTGCGTGGCTGGAGGTGCCTATTTACCAATTATGTCAGACGAATCACTTATCGTGGACAAAACAGGTACCATCTTCTTAGCTGGCTCTTATTTAGTTAAAGCTGCCATTGGCGAAAATATTGATAACGAAACACTTGGCGGTGCAACTACACAAACAGAAATCTCGGGGGTATGTGACTACAAAGTAGCCAACGATCAGGAATGTTTACTTAAAATCCGCGATTTGATGTCGCGTATCGGACAACAAGACAAAGTTGGCTTTGACCGTGCGCCAAGTATTGCGCCTTCTAAAAATCCGCAAGATGCTTACGGAATTATACCATCTGACCGTTCAAAACCCTACCTTACCAAAGATTTATTAGAAACAATAGTCGATGCCGGATCTTTAAGTGAATATAAACCTGACTTCGGTAAAACACTTATTACTACCTATGCGCGCATAGATGGCTGGAGTGTCGGTATCATCGCCAATAACAGAACTGTCGTCAAAAATGCGAAAGGTGAAATGCAATTCGGCGGTGTCATTTATTCAGATAGTGCAGATAAAGCCGCACGTTTCATTATGTTATGCAACCAAAAAAAGATTCCACTTGTTTTTTTGCATGACGTAACTGGATTCATGGTTGGCTCTAAAAGTGAGCATGGTGGTATAATTAAAGACGGCGCAAAAATGGTCAATGCAATGGCCAATAGTGTTGTGCCTAAATTTTCTATTGTCGTCGGAAACTCTTATGGTGCCGGTAATTATGCCATGTGCGGAAAAGCCTATGACCCCAGTATGATTGTTGCATGGCCAACTGCTGAAATTGCCGTTATGTCTGGTGCTGCAGCTGCAAAAACCTTGCTGCAAATTGAGGTCGCCAAACTGAAAGCGAAAGGTGAAGTTATTGACCCTGAGAAAGAAAAGGCGCTACTCGAAGAAATAATAGCCAAATATGATGCCCAAATTTCGCCATATTACGCAGCAAGCAAATTATGGATTGATGCGATAATTGATCCTGTAGATACAAGAAAGGTGATATCCATGGGGATTGAAATGGCCGCTCATCAAGGTTCACTAGCTCCTTATAAGGTTGGCGTTATCCAAACTTAATCTTCTTCGACACTACTCTTTTTACCATTGAAATAATAAGTGTAGCCGAAACCTACACTTAAAAATGCTGAATTTTGTTCGAATTCGGCTGGGTCATAGCCCATATTTCCCTCTATACCAATTAATTGTGGAGAAAACGACAAAGCATAAAATGGATATCCTATCGTGAGTCTAAAACTCTGGTTCACATCAGAGGTTAAAATAAGACTCAGATTTGGTTCCCAATAAATTCCTTCGCGTATTTGAGGTGCAGCGTTCTGAGTACTAAGCGCATCAGAAGAAATATAGCTTCTGGCCCATCCGGCTCTAATACCTATGTCGGTACCAAAACGCTCAGACCAAAATTTTTCATGACCAGTTTTGATAAAAACAGCGCCAGAATGAATTCCGCCATATACTTTGGGGGTTACCCTGAATTCATTTATGGCGAAATAACTATAATGCACCCCTGCTCCTAGATAAAAGCCTGGCTTCCAAGCATATTGATAATGGGTACTTGCATGAACCAATCCCTGCATAATATTACGAAAAGCCAAATTCGCGGTAGGATTTGGTAAACTTAAGTCAAAAGTGAACGAATCATCAGGCGTTATTTCCTGAGCTTTAACTTGAAGAGCTCCTGTTATATAAAAAAGGAAAACGATACGAATAAAAAATTGGTGTTTAGTCATAGTCTTTTGATAATCTGACACTCCTCAGCATTCTTATAACAATTTAAACGCTTAAAATGTTACAATTTGCCATGTTTCCTTCACTCCTATTTACATCAAAAAAAAAGCCTCACATTACTGTGAGGCTTTTAAAAAACGGCATCGACTTACTCTCCCACGATCAAAATCGCAGTACCATCAGCGCAAGCAGGCTTAACTTCTCTGTTCGGAATGGGAAGAGGTGGACCATGATGCAATAGACACCTAAAATCGTTGCTACAAGTAGCTAATATCTTAAGTTATATATGACAATTGTTGGATTGAAGTAGTAATTGTGGTGACTATAAATCTACGGGTAATTAGTACTACTCGGCTTTGACATTACTGTCTTTACACCTGTAGC
>VFQT010000883.1_pt1 | contig 40012 bp, 34 predicted proteins | sample 3512381 | NCBI WGS metagenome assembly VFQT01 (sample SAMN10412376, study PRJNA504923) | tailings metagenome | isolation source: Relicate 2 Philex TSF3 active mining site | place: Philippines: Tuba, Benguet | collected 2017-08-29 | reverse complement strand
GTGTCGGAGAGGATGCTCAGGTGCGTCGGGCCGATGGTGCCCTGGCCGAACCCGAGTAACGCACGCGTGAGGAACAACTGTCCGAAGTTCTGCGCCACGGACGCGAGCAGCCCTGCGCCGCCCCACACCATCGCACCGGCGCCGAGGATCTTGCGCCGGTTGTACCTGTCAGACCACGTTCCCGCCGGCACAGCGAGGATTCCCGTGATGAAGATGACGGCTGCCGGCAACAAGCCGACCTGTGCATCGGAGAGGTCGAAGTCCTTGCGGATGTCGTCGAGGGCGACGGCGAGCACCGCACGGTCGAACTCGTCGATCATGTTCAACAGGAACAAGATGACGAGGGTCGAGGCACCGAACGACGCGACACGCACTTTGGTCTTGCCGGAATCACGACCGCTCTCTTCTGCGGCCGCGGCATGACCGGCGGCGGCCGCGAGGGCCTCCACGTCTCGGTCGTCGTCGTTCGCAGTCATCGTGTCCCCTCACTGAAACGGTTGCGCCACAGTACGACAACACTCCACGGGATGTCATCCGGCTCGAGCGCCTGGAGACGACGATTCACCAACGAGCCCGCGACTCCTCTGCGAATCCCTGCAGACCGGAGAATTCGTACTGCCGTCCGTCGTCGTCGACGACCGTCCCTTGCCAGGTGCCGAACACCTGGTGCGTTTCGCGGCGCATCACCTTGGCATCGATCAGCGTGTGCTTGTCGTATCGCGGGGTCAACACCGCATCGATCTGACCGTCGGCGTCCCGTACGTGCCAGGGGCGCATGACGTCGTCCCAGTCGTAGGTCCATTCCAGTTCACGACCGATCTTCGACAGCCGTCCGTTCACGAAGATTCCGTTTTCCGTGAAACCTGTTCCCTCCGTCCATTTGCCGCCGACCTGCAGACCGATCACGTCTCCTGTGTCGGCATGACCCGCACCACCACCCCAGTTCCACACGGTGCGGTGCGGCCACCGACCACGTCCGATGTCGATGATTCCCCACGCGTCGTCACCGGCGCCGAAATCCCACTGTATGTCGCCGACAGTGAGAGTTCCGCGAGCTGGCCGCGCCTGGTGCTTCGACGTGAACTGGTACAACCGCTCGCTCCACGGAATCACGACGTTGAGAGTCTCGTGGTTTTCCGGCATCTCGATCACCGCCGACAGACGTCCGGGCTCCCCGGTCTTCTCGGTCCAGTCCGCGTCGAGATGGGTGTTCCCCGAGTCGTCGTCGTGCATCGAGAAGCGATAGTTCTTCGAATCGATACTCACCGGCTCGGCGCCCGCGAGTTCGGGTAACTCGAATCCTCTGCCGCCGGGAACCACGACTCCTCGCCCACCCTGGGTCATGGTCGACATGTCGAGCCACCACACATCGGATGCTCCCGAGTAATCGAGGTGTGCGACGACTCCGGAGAGAACCAGATCGCCGGCCTGGACCGACCAGTAGTCCCACTTCTTCTTGCGGCCAGGGGTGCCGCGCTGGTTCGCCGTCTGGATCAGATGCCGGGACCAGCCGCGGGCATCAGGGTTCAGCCGACGACCCGAATCGACGGCGAGCATCACCGGTTCCACCAGTTCACGTTCGTGGGTCGTCACGCGTTCATTGTGACAAACGCAGAAGTCCCGGTCTCTGTTTCCAGATCCCGGGACTTGTGGTGGCGGGGGCAGGATTTGAACCTGCGACCTTCGGGTTATGAGTGCACCGACGCCCGTGGGACCTCGTGGGCGCTCATCAACGTTCTCCCTGCTGAACGAGCGAATCAGGACCTGTGCGCCGCCCCGTCGTAGGCGCTGGTGGGATCCCGTTGGTGCTCGTCGTGTTGTACGACTGTTGTACGAACCAGCTGCGCGCTGTGACACCTCGTTGGTGTTCGTCGGTAGGCGCGAGTCGTGCAGGTAATCCGCCGATGGACGCCGGCCCACTGGCTGGATTGTGGCAGCAAGGCCCAGTCGGCGCCGATCTTGGTCTGTTGTCGTCACCCGTGCCCCACGAGGCGCCGCAGGCTGCTCGGCCAGGATGATGCGCGACGAGCCAGACGTTCACCCAACCTTCACCGTCGCCCCTTGCGGGTTGAGAAGTAAGCGGTGGCACACTCAGCGCGTGTTCGAGGCCTTGAGCAACTTCCGTGATGTCGGCGGATACGTCACCGCAGACGGACGCAGGTTGAGGTCCGGGCTGGTGTACCGAAGTGACGCGCTTTGCTTCGTCACCGACCGCGACCGTGCTCTCTTGCGCGACACGCTAGGTGTTCGGACGATCGTCGACCTGCGGACATCGATGGAGCAGGAGCGCATGGGACGCTATGACCTCGCGGATGTCGGCGAGGTCGTACATCTCCCTGTTCTCGACGGGGCGTTGATCCGCGAGAAGGCGCAGGAGGGATCGCTCGATCTGATGTCGATGTACCGGGCCATCGCGTTCGACCACGCGAACGACATCGCTCGCGTTTTGACATTGCTCGCTGACACCGATCGGTTGCCGGCGGTCGTCTCGTGCACCGCGGGCAAGGACCGTACCGGCATCGTGGTCGGGGTGTTGCTCTCCATGCTCGGCGTGCCAGAGGACACCGTCATCGCCGACTATGAACGGTCGACAGTAGGTCTTGCCGCGCTCCGCGACCGGATCATGGCCGAACTGGTCGGCGAGGACGTTCCGAACATCCCAGCCGCCGCGTTCGCTCTCGATCCGTCGGCGCTGGCCCAGGTGCTCGAGGACATCAGGTTGCGCCACGGCACTGTGACCGCCTACCTCGTCGCCTCCGGGGCGCCAGTGGACATCGAGCAGCGGCTGCGCGGCCTTCTCGCTGCTGGAACCCCAGGATGACACGCTGATTGATCGCGTGGGTTCGAGGTACGCCCAACGGCTCGACGGCAAGCCGGGTCGAAGGATCCGTCGCCGCGCCGTGTCATGACCACCGCGCGACCGTCACTCCGGCACGCGATGCGGTTTCGCCAACGCGGTCGGCGGCTCCTTCGTCGTCAGACGTCGAGGTGATCAGCGAGAGCGGCGATGGTATCGATGTATTCCTCGACGATCTGGAGCACGACCCGGTCGGCTGGACGAACCGCGTTGATCGATCCAACGACTTGTCCGACGAAGTAGGTGGCGAGTTCGTGTGCGCCGGAGCCAGCGGTCGTAGCCGACCGATTGATGCGGTTCAGCGCGGCGCCGACCAAGAGCGGTTGGAGTGGCATCGGGAGCGGGTTCGGTGAGTCCTCGCGGTCCCATTCGTCGGTCCATGGGGTGCGAAGCATTCGCGCAGGCTTGCCGGTGATCGATCGCGAGCGAACGGTGTCGCTCGACGTTGCAGCGAGAAACTTCTCCTTGACCACCGGTTCGGTCTCGGCCTCGGCTGTGGTGAGCCAGACTGAACCTGTCCAGACCCCGGCAGCCCCCAACGCAAGAGCCGCTGCCATGTGCCGACCGGAGGCTATGCCGCCGGCAGCGAGCACGGGTACGGGTGAGACGGCGTCGACGACCTCGGGGACGAGCACCATCGTTCCGACTTCACCGGTGTGCCCTCCTGCCTCGGAGCCTTGGGCGACGATGATGTCCGCCCCGGCTTGGGCGTGCCTGACGGCGTGTGCTGTGGTGCCGGCGAGCGCGGCCACCTTGACGTTGGAAGCGCGGGCTCGGTCGATCACGTCCGCAGGTGGCGGGCCGAGTGCCGATGCGATGAGTCTGATCGGGTGCGCGAACGCAATGTCGAGCAGCGGCTCGTAGCCGGCGGGTGACACGTTCATGGTCATGCCTCGGGGGCGCTCACCGTCGGGGAGGTCCGGGACACCGAAGCGCCGCAGGATGTCATCGACGAACGCTTGGTGTGCGGGCGGGAGCAGTTGACGTAGCTCGTCTCGATCGAGACCACCTTCTGTGGCGCCGACGTACTTCTGCGGCAGCAGGAGGTCGACGCCGTACGGACGGCTGCCGACTTCGGCATCGATCCACGCAAGATCGATCTCGAGTTGCTCTGGGCTATGGGCAACGGCTCCGAGCACACCGAAGCCCCCAGCGCGAGACACGGCGGCCACGACGTCTCGACAGTGACTGAAGGCGAGGATCGGAAACTCGCACCCGAGGAGTTCGGTGATCGGAGTCTTCACGACGATCAGACTTTCGGGAGAACGATGGTGACGGTGCCTTGGGCAGCGCAGACAGCCTTGTCGTCATTGGTGATGTCGATCCTGGCGACTCCGCTGCGCTTGGTGAGCGAGATGATCTCGGCGACCGCGATGCACACTCCCGACGACACGGGTCTCAGCAGGTTGAGCTTGAACTCCGTGGTTGCGACCCAGGCACCCTTGGGAATCACTGGATAGAACACCACGCCTAGGCAGTGGTCGACAAACGCCGAGAGGCAGCCACCGTGGAGGTTGCCGAAGGGGGTGAGGAGATCTTGCCGGGCATCCATCTCGGCGACGAGGCGGCCGGCCGAGAGCGCAGCGTGGCGGAAGTCGAGAAATGTGGAGATCCCTCCGGTGGCGGTGGCCGCACCGAGCATTCGCTGCGCCGCTTTCTCGTCGAACAGTTCAAACTCCATCGGGCACCTTCCGCGATCGTTGTCTCGACTTGTGAATGCGACACTAGTAGAGTTATGTATCATAGAGCGAGTCGAACCTGCGCGACCGCCAAGACAGCAGCATCGGAGCCACTCATGACCGACCGCAACGCCAGCGACCACCCGATCTCGCCCACCACCGATTGGGCACGCGATCTCGACATTCTCGATCCGCGGTACGTCGCCGAGCCGTTCAGCGTGTGGCGTGAGCTGCGCAGCGGCTGCCCGGTCGCCTTTTCCGAGCGGCGCGGGCGCGCTTGGATGCCGGTCAACTACGACGACATTTCGACGGTCGCTCATGACACCGATCACTTTTCGTCGAGGCGGATCGGTGTCGTCGATCTGCCGGAGAGCCAGCGGGACGGACGGCCACTGCTGACGGCCCCACCGATCACATCGGATCCTCCGGAACACACCTGGGCGCGACGGATCCTGCTCCCGGCGTTCGCTCCGGGACGGATTCAGACGATGACGCCCATCACCCAGAGCCTTGCCCGGGAGCTACTCGACTCGATCGCGGCCGGGTGCGAGGCGGATGCGGCGCGGGACTATGCCCAGCACATCCCGGTGCGGGTCATCGCACACATGCTCGGCGTACCCGCTTCCGACGAGGAGATGTTCACGAACTGGGCGGTGCGCATCCTCCAGGAGGGCTTCAACGACCTACAGAACAGCCTTGACGCGATCATCGAGACATTGGAGTACTTCGGTGCACGCGTCGACGAGCGCGCGGCACTGCCCACGGAGCAGCGGCCCGACGACCTCATCACACTTCTCGTTGAGACCGAGATCGATGGTGCCCCGCTCGACCGGCGCCACCTGCTGGGGACCTGTTTCCTGCTGCTCCTCGCCGGTATCGATACCACGTGGAGCGCGATCGGTTCCTCGTTGTGGCATCTTGCCACCCACCCGGACGATCAGGCACGGCTGCGCGCCGAACCGGAGCTCATCGACTCCGCAATCGAGGAGTTCCTGCGGGTGTACAGCCCGGTGACCATGGCCCGAGAAGTGATCGCCGACGTCGAAGTCTCCGGATGCCCGATGAAGCCCGGCGACAAGGTGTTGATGGCGTTCCCGGCGGCCAATCGTGATCCGTCTCAGTTCGAGAGCCCGGATGAGTTCATCATCGATCGCGAGCGCAACCGTCACGTGGCGTTCGGTTCGGGCATCCATCGCTGTCTCGGATCGAACCTCGCGCGGATGGAACTGAAGGTGGCCATCCAAGAGTGGCTCGAGCATGTTCCCACCTTCGAGCTCGCCGATCCGAGTGCGGTCACGTGGACCGGCGGCCAGGTCCGGGGCCCGCGCACGATTCCAGTGCGATGGTGACCGCATACGGGTGGGCGCGTCGAGCGCGATCGTCTACGCCTCGGCGATGATCGGTGGAAGCAGGAAGCGGCGGAGGTAGGTGTCGAGCCCGTCACGGCTGCGACGCTTCGGGCCACCGACCGTCAGTTGGCTGAGGATGCAACGAAGGATCCACTCTGTCGCGTCGTCGATCGGCAACCCGTGCCGGTGCTCGTTCGAGCGGGCGGAAAAAATCGGGCGCAGGAACTCGGCGACCATCTCGAAGAGTGCAACGGAGGTGCCCTGGATGATGCCCACGCTGTTGAGGCTGTCGTCGCTCTTGAACAACAACGCGATCGTTTCGTCGCGGTGTGCGGCGCGGATCGTGACTTCGACGAATTCCAGGATGGCACTGCCGAGGTCGGGCTGGGCTTCGACGCGAGCGCGAACTCGGGCGAGGTAGCGCTCCGTTGCCCGAAGGATGACACCGGACACGACAGCATCCCGCCCTGCGAAGTAGCGGTACACCGTCGCCCGCGAGACGCTGGCCTGCTTGGCGATGTCCTCGACGGTGGTTTTCGAGATCCCGGATCGTTCGAAACATGCCTCTGCAGCGTCGAGCAGGCGATCCCTCGCTGTGTCGGGATCATTCGGAGCCTCGGCCCCCCATCGCAGAGATGCATTCGTCACGGTGTCCAGTATGTCTCAAGATCGGGCGCCGGCACCCCTCGAGGCTCGGTCATTGCCGATCCACGACGTCATCCATGTCCTCGTCCGTCCGCCGTGCGAGCCGGGTTCGGCTTCGACTACGCCTCTCGTTGCACGATGTGACATGATTGCTGTGTTGTCTCATGCTGTGGGGTCATCGACAGACGGTGGCTCGAGCGGAGGACAGAGATTCAACGGAACGTGGAGATGGATGATGGGAATGCTCGATGGTCAGGTGTGCGTCGTAACCGGCGCCGGTCGCGGACTCGGGCGGGAGCATGCCTTGCTCCTCGCTGCCGAGGGCGCCCGGGTGGTCGTCAACGATCTCGGAGGTGCCATCGATGGCTCGGGCTCGGACGCTGGCCCTGCACTCGAGGTCGTCGACGAGATCAAGGCAGCAGGCGGTGAGGCGATCGCGAACACGGACTCGGTGACGAGCTGGGCCGGGGCTCAGCAGCTCGTGCTCGACGCGGTCAACGCTTACGGCCGCCTCGACGTGCTGGTCAACAACGCCGGGATCCTGCGCGACCGTTCGTTGGTCAATCTCGAGGAGGCCGAGTGGGATGCCGTGATTGACGTGCACCTGAAAGGCCACGTCGCGCCGACGCGGTGGGCCGCTGCGCATTGGCGCGAGCGCGCCAAATCCGGGGAGTCGGTGAAGGCGAGCGTGATCAACACCGCTTCGGGGGCAATGCTCGGGAACCCGGGTCAGACGAACTACAGCGCGGCGAAGGCGGGCATCGCTGCGATGACGTTGGTCGAAGCGATCGAGCTCGGCCGTTACGGGGTTCGTGCCAACTGCCTCGCTCCGCTGGCGCGGACTCGCCTGACGTTGCAGACGCCTGGCGTCGGAGACGTCGTCGGTCCACCGGCTGACGAGTCGTTCGATCTGTTCCATCCCGGCAACGTCTCGCCTCTGGTCGCCTATCTCGCCACCGCCGACTGCCCGTTCACCGGGGCTGTCTTCCACGTTGGCGGCAACGAGGTCGGCCTGTACTCGGGATGGAGCCTCAGCGACGAGCGGATCTTGACATCCTCGGGTCGCTTCTCCTTGGCCGAGCTGGTCGATCGCGCACCGAGCCTGTTGGACGACCGGTCGGGTCCAGCGTCGATGGCGACGTCGGTAGGCGACACGATGTCCAAGTTCGGTCGCCGAGGCGGACGCTGAACCCGATGGCGATGATCCAGGTGCCCACCGACCCGCGTCTGTTCAGACTGGCCGTCGACGACGAGGACCGGCCGCGTCTGCTCGGGTCGTATGCGCCGGAGTCCGGCCTCTACTTCTGGCCGAGACGATTGCGTTGCCCGGTGACTCGTACCCCGGTGGTCGACGTCGACTTGACTCCACAGGGTGTGCTCTACGCCTGGACGTTTCTCCACGTCCCTCGGATGGGCAGCATCTCGTTCGGCGATGTCGGCGGCTACGGCGTCGGGCAGATCGATCTCCCTGAAGGCGTCCGTGTCCAGGCCCCTCTGCTCGGCTCGCCCGATGACTGGCGGATCGGGTCGTCGATGGCTCTGACGACGTTTCCAGTCGGCCATGACGACGCCGGCAACGCCCTCGTCACCTTCCGTTTCGAGGTGGTGCGCTGATGGCCACGAGGCTCGCCCGCGACGTGTACGTGATCGGTGTCGGGATGCACCGCTTCAACAATGAGCGCCTCGCAGCCGCCGCGATGGCCGACGTGGCCGGGATGCAGGCGCTCGCCGACGCGGGGATCGACTTTCCCGAGGTCGGCGCGCTCTACAACGGCTACCTCGGTGGCGGTCTCACGGGCGGGGTCGCCATTGCGAAGGAGTTCGGTCTCACGGGCATCCCGGTCACCCACGTCGAGAATGCATCAGCAACTGGATCGTGTGCCTTCGGCGAAGCGGTCCATGCGGTGGCCGGGGGGCGCGTCGACATCGCGATGGCGCTCGGCTTCGACGACATGAACCGCATGAGCGGTCTCGGACGCAGCGGTGGCCGGCGCATGGGGGCCGAAGATGTGATGCTTCCGGCAGCGTTCTTCGCGATGTGGGCAACGCGTCGCATGCACGATGTCGGTACGACGGCTGAGACGTTCGCCGCCATCGCTGCGAAGAACTGGAACCACGCACGTGCCAATCCGTTGGCGCAACGCCGAGCCGACCACGAGGTCACCATCGACGAGGTGCTCGCATCGACGATGATCTCCTATCCGCACACGTCGATGATGGCGTGTGCCGCCGGCGGCGGCGCGGCAGCGGCGATCGTCGCGACACGGGACGTCGCAGAACGACTCGCCCGAGGCCGCCCGATGGTCCGGGTCGCGGCCTCACAGCAGCGCTCCGAGACCTACACCGACGGCCATGTCTTCCTCGGCGCTGTCATCGGACCGGCACAGATGACCCGCGACACCGCCGGCGACGCCTACGAGCAGGCCGGAGTCGGTCCCGACGATCTCGATCTCGTGCAGGTGCACGACGCGTTCCCGATCGAAGAACTCGTCTACTACGAGTTGCTCGGGATATGCGGCGACGGCGAGGGCGACCGACTGGTTGCGGAGGGCGCTACCCGCCTCGGTGGGCGGATTCCGTTCTCGACGGACGGCGGGCTCACTGCGCGCGGTCACCCAGGCGGACCGACCGGTCTTGCTCAGATCCACGAGACGACCTTGCAACTCCGCCACGAGGCCGGCGCCCGCCAGGTTCACGGGGCACGAACCGGTCTGTGTCACATGGCCGGAGCTGGTTCGGTGTGCGTCGTCCACATCCTCCAACGAACAGAAGGTTGACTCGATGAACAAGCTTCCCATCAACGGCGATCTGGTCGGACTGTCGATCGATCCGGTCAAGCACTCGTGGAACACCCGCGACGTGATGCTGTACGCCCTCGGCGTCGGCTGCCGGCCACCAGACGACCTCGACTTCATCTATGAAGGTCGTGGGCCCAAGGTCGTGCCGACCTTCGCCGTGATTCCCGGCCTGCGCGCGATGGGCAGTGCGATGCAGCGGATCGACATCGATCTCGCGGCCCTGCTCCACGGAGAACAATCCGTCACCACACATCGCCCCCTTCCTCCCGCGGCGGACGTGACCGTCGAGGGACGGATCGCCGCGGTCTGGGACAAGGGCAAGGCCGCTGTCATCGAGTTCGAAGGGGGTGGCTCCGATGCCGATGGGCCCCTCTTCGCCGTTCGCGCCAGCCTGTTCGTGCTCGGTGGCGGCGGATGGGGCGGTGAGCGTGGTCCGAGCGGGGCGGCTGCAGCGAATGCCGCACCGGCACGTCCCCCCGATGTCGTCGTCGAACGCGAGACCAGGCCCGAACAAGCCGCGATCTACCGGCTGTCGGGAGACATGAACCCGATGCACATCGACCCCGACTTCGCCACCAAGGCCGGCTTCCCAGGTCCGTTCAACCATGGTCTGTGCACGTTCGGCACCGTTGGCCATAGCGTCCTCACTGCGTGGTGCGACGGCGATGTCGGGCGGTTCGCCTCGATCGAAGGCCGGTTTGCCGATCAGGTCTGGCCGAGCGACACGATCGTCACACGCATCTGGGACGAGGGCGACCACGCGATCGTCGAGGCGCGTACGCAGCGCGACAATGTCGTCGTCTCGAACGGGCGTGCCACCAGGCGATGACGATCGACCCCAGAACACCGGTACTCGTCGCGGTCGGCGAGGTGACCAATCGCTCGGCGACCGTGATCGACCCGATCGATCTGGCCGCCGAGGCGGCTCACCGAGCACTTGCCGATGCCGGCGCCGCCGTCGTGCACCGGATCGACACCGTGGCGACACCCGGCATCCTGATGATGGGCCGCGACCACCCGGCAAGCCGGATCGCTGACGCAGTCGGGCTTCGCGCCCGCCGTCGGATCAGCTGTCCAGTCGGTGGCAACACTCCTCAGTACCTCGTCGAAGTCCTCGGCAGGGACATCATGAACGGGCACGTCGACGTCGCCTTGATCGTCGGCGCCGAGGCGGGTGACTCGGCGCGACGGGCCCGCGCCAGCGGCATCCCTGCTGCGCAACTCTTCGAAGGGTGCGACGAACTGCTGGGCGACGCCCGCCCCGGTCTGAGCGCAATCGAGATGGGGGCCGGGCTCCACTGGCCGCACGAGGTCTACCCGATCTTCGAGTCGGCGATGGCAGCGCGAGCGGGCCGAAACCTCGACGAGCAGCGGGTGTGGCTCGGCCAACTGATGGCACCGTTCACTGCGCAAGCCGCACGTCACCCCGAACAGGCATGGTTCCCGACCGAGCGCACACCGCCGGAATTATCGACGGTCACCGTCGACAACCGGATGGTGTGCGAGCCGTACACGAAACTGCTGAACAGCATCATCACCGTCGACATGGCCGCCGCGTTCGTGATCATGGCCGCCGAAGTGGCCCATGAGCTGCAGGTGCCTCGCGACCGCTGGGTGTTCAGCTGGGCCAGCGCATCGTGCAACGACGTCTACTTCCCGCTGCAACGACCGGATCTCACCCGGTCACCCGGCATACGAGCAGCGGGGTCCGCCGTGCTCTGCACCGCCGGCATCGACATCGACGACGTGTCCTGGTTCGACCTCTACTCGTGCTTCCCGGCAGCCGTCCAGGCAGCCATCGACGCACTCGGGCTCGAGACGAACGACCCACGCGGATTCACCGTGACCGGCGGTCTGCCGTATCACGGGGGCCCAGGCAACAACTACGTCACCCACTCGATCGTCGAGATGGCCCGCCGGTGCCGGGCGGAACCCTCTGGTATCGGACTGGTGTCGGGCCTCGGTTGGTACATCACCAAACACTCGATCGGACTGTGGTCGGCCTCGCCCCCACCCACGCGCTGGCAAGCGCCAGACCTCTCCAGCGAACAGGCGTCGATCGACTCGACCGCGCTGGGTGTCGTCGCCCCGTGCGAGGCGACCGGGACGGGTCGGATCGACGGATACACGGTGATCCACGATCGAAGCGGCGGTCCGGCGTCGGTCCCGGTGTTCGCCCACACACCAGATGGACGGCGTGTCGTCGCACGCAGCAACGACGCGGCACTCGCGACGGCGATGTCGGGTGGCATGTTCGTCGGCCACGAGATCGAACTGGCGTCAGGCCATGATTGCGCGAGCTTCGACCTGCGATGACCTCAACAGCTGAAGCACTCGTCCTTGCTGGTCCGCACACGCTCGAGCGTCGCACGTTCCGCCTCCCCGATGTCGTCGCCGACACTGCCCGGCTCCGCATCGAGGCGTGCGGTCTGTGCGGAACCGACCACGAGCAGTACAGCGGGCACATCGCAGCCCCGTTTTCGTTCATCCCTGGTCACGAGATCGTCGGCATCATCGAGGAGATCGGCGACAGCGCAGCCGCTCGCTGGAACGTCGCGGCGGGTGAGCGGGTTGCCGTCGAGGTCTTCCGATCGTGCCGAGAGTGCGAGCCGTGCGCCCGCGGCGAATACCGACGCTGCATCCGCAACGGGCTCGCCACGATGTTCGGTTTCGTCGACGCGGGGCTCGAACCCGGGTTGTGGGGCGGATACGCCACCCATCTCCACCTGCCCGCCGACGCGATGCTGCTTCCGATACCGGACACGCTGGATCCGGTGCTGGCGACCGTGTTCAACCCGCTCGGTGCCGGCATCCGATGGGGAGCGACGATCCCCGAGACACAGCCCGGCGACACCGTCGCGATTCTCGGACCCGGCATCCGTGGTCTCTGCGCCGCCGTTGCCGCCAAGGAGGCGGGGGCGTCGTTCGTCGCGTTGACCGGTCTCGGCCCGCGAGATCGTGACCGTCTCGACGTCGCTCACCGCTTCGGCGTCGACCTGGCCGTCGACGTGGCGATCGACGACCCGGTGACGGCGCTCAAGCGAGCGACCGGTGGTCTGGCCGACGTGGTCGTCGACGTGACCGCCAAGGCGCCCGCCGCGTTCGCCCAGGCGGTCGCGCTGGCGCGCCCGGGGGGCACGATCGTCGTCGCTGGGACACGTGGCGGAGGTGGCGCGCCCGGATTCGAACCCGACCACGTCGTCTACAAAGAACTGCGGATCCTGGGCTCCCTCGGCGTCGACTTCCACGCCTACGCGGCGGCGATCGACCTGCTCAGCGCCGATCGCTGGCCGTTCGCCGAGCTCTCCCGTCGCGTTGCCGGCTTCGGCGACCTCTCGCACCTGCTTGACACGTTGTCGGGCGGCGACCAGACCTCCATCCCCCCTCTGCACGGAGTGTTCTCGCCGTCGGGGTGAGGCACCGTTCGACACCTGAGACCGATACGAAGGAGTGAACCCATGCTCAACAGCACACGAATCCCGATGCTCGACCTCGACGAGGCGAAGCGCCGAGCGGGCGTACGGGGGATACCGGACACCATGGCCGAGTTGTCCGTGTTCCGGATCGCGCTGCACCAGCCGGGCGTCGCCGCCGGGTTGAACACCATGCTGCACGAACTGCTGTGGAACGGCGTCCTCGACGCTCGGCTGCGAGAGCTGATCATCATGCGGATCGGATGGTCGACCGGCTCGGTGTACGAGTGGACGCAGCACTGGCGGGTCGCCCGTCTGCTCGACGTGCCCGAGCGGGACCTGCTCGCGGTCCGCGACTGGGAGAACGCCGACCACTTCGGTCCGAGCGAGCGCGCCGTCCTCGCGGCCACCGACGAGACACTGCGGGACGGCACGATCTCCGACGCCACGTGGGAAGCGTGTCGGTCCGTGTTCGAAGACGAGCCAGCGGTGCTCGTCGAACTGGTCGCCGCGATCGGCAACTGGCGGCTGTTCTCGGCGCTGCTGCGCTCGCTCGACGTTCCCCTCGAGGATGGCGTGGCTGCCTGGCCGCCCGACGGCGCCGTCCCCGACGTCTGGGAAGCGCCGTGACCGGCTGGAACCTTGCGGAGATCTGGGAGGCCGCTGCCGCGCAGATCCCCGAAGCACCGTTCGCCAAGCAGGGTGACCGGTCGATCACGTGGGCGAACGCCGATCGGCGAGCCGAGGGTCTGGCATCGTTCCTGCTCGACCACGGCGCCGACCACCAGGACAAGGTCGCGCAGTACCTGTACAACTGCCCCGAGTACCTCGAGTCGTTCTTCGCCTGTTTCAAGGCTTCGCTCGTACCGGTCAACACGAACTACCGGTACACGGCCGACGAGCTCGTGTACCTCTGGGACAACGCCGACGCCGTCGCCGTCGTCTTCCACGGGTGCTTCGTCGACACGATCGAGGCGATTCGCGATCGGGTGCCGAGGATCTCGACCTGGTTGTGGGTCGACGACGGTACGCGCCCATGCCCGGGCTGGGCCGCGCCGTATGAGGACGCGGTTGCCACGAACGGGGCGCGCGTTTCGGGCCGGGTCGAGCGATCCGGCGACGACCTCTACATGCTCTACACCGGCGGTACGACGGGCATGCCCAAAGGGGTCATGTGGCGCCAGGACGACGTGGTTCGCGCACTCGCCGGGGGCCTCGGTGTGGCGGTGCCGGACGACTACGACCCGTCGTACTTCGACGGCTTCTTCGAGCAGCCCGGCCCGGTCGGCATGCCGGCGTGCCCGCTGATGCACGGCACCGGGGCACTCACGTCGTTCGGGACGCTCACTGCGGGTGGTTCGGTCGTCTGTCTGGAGTCGCATCACTTCGACCCGGCGGAACTGTTGGACACCATCGACCGTGAGCAGGTGAGCAGGATCGCGATCGTTGGTGACGCATTCGCGCGGCCGCTGCTCGACGCGCTCGATGCCGAGCCCGGCCGGTGGACCCTCGACTCGGTGATGGCATTCGTGTCGTCGGGCGTGATGTGGAGCGAAGCGACCAAACAGGGGATGCTCGCTCACCAGCCGAAGATGCTCTTGCTCGATGCGTTCTCCTCTTCCGAGGCACTCGGCATGGGCCAGTCGGTCTCCGGTGGCGGCACTGCTGCGAAGACCGCCCGCTTCCAGGCTGGCGCCCACACGATCGTGGTCGACGACGCCGGCAACCGGCTCACGCCGGGCACTGGCGAGGTCGGTCGGCTCGCGGTCGGTGGTCATCAGCCGATCGGGTACTACAAGGATCCGGAGAAGTCGGCTCGAACGTTCATCGTCGTCGACGGGAAGCGGTACTCCTGCCCGGGCGACTATGCGACCATCGACTCCGACGGGACCGTGACCGTGCTCGGACGAGGATCGGTCTGCATCAACAGCGGCGGCGAGAAGATCTTCCCCGAGGAGGTCGAGGAAGCATTGAAGACCCACCCGGCCGTCGCCGACGCCGTCGTGGTCGGCACACCTCACGACCGGTTCGGTGAGATGGTGGTCGGAGTGGTAGAGCGCCGGCCGAGCGTCGTGGCCGACGATCAGGAGCTGATCGATCACGTCCGCGGCCGACTCGCCGCCTACAAGGCCCCCCGACGGATCGTCATCGTCGACACGATCGGTCGCGCCCCGAACGGCAAGGTCGACTACCACCGCCTGCGCCAGGACGCGATCGACCAGATGGCGGGACGGGGACGATGACGGGCGACGTCTGGGGCGGTTGTGCGATCGTCGGCGTCGGTGAGACCGACTACGTACGTGGCGGTGACCGTCACGTGTGCGACCTGATCCTCGACGCGGCGATCGAGGCGATCGCCGACGCGGGTCTGACCCCAGCCGACATCGACGGCATCATCCCCCCGCCCGGCTACATGAGCACCGAGGAGATCGCCGCCCACCTCGGCGTCCCGGACGTCGGCTTCCACGTCTCGGTGCTGATGGGAGGTGCGTCGCCGACGGCATCGCTGCAGACGGCAGCGATGGCGATCGCAGCCGGGGTTGCCGACACGTTCCTGATCTGCATGGGCTGGAACGGCTACTCGGCACTCCGTCCGAAGCCCGACGCCAGGCCGACGAAGCGGACCATGAACCTCGGGCCGATGGGAGAGACGGTCAGGAACCTGTACGCCCCATACGGATTGATGTCTGCGGCGCAGCACTACAGCCTGTACCTCCGCCACTACGTCGACCGTTACGGGGTACCCGACGACGCCGCGGCCACCGTCGCGCTGACGTGCCGCGACCATGCGCAGCTCAACCGCAAGGCGCTCATGCGCGGGCGACCGCTGACACGCGGCGACTACGATTCGGCCCCGTACATCGCCGAGCCGTTGCGCAAGTTCGACTGCTGCGTCGAGACCGATTGCGCGACCGCCATCGTGATGACGAGCCGCGAGCGCGCACGCGACCTGCCCCACCGTCCTGCGGTCTATCTCGGCGGTGCCGAAGGGCACCCGCAACCCGCCGATGAGATCGCCAACCGACCAGACCTGCTCGAGCTCGGCATCCACCGCGCCGCGCCTCGCGCGTTCGCACGTGCCGGCGTCGGCCCGAGCGATGTCGACGTGCTGGAGATCTACGACTGCTTCACCTACGTCGTCCTCCTCCAGCTCGAGGCACTCGGCTACGCCGAACCCGGCGGCGCGGCGTCGTTCGTCGCCGACGGCAACATCGGCCTCAACGGCCGTTATCCACTGAACACACACGGCGGACTGCTCTCCCAGGGGCACTGTTGGGGACTGAACCACGTCGTCGAGGCCGTCCGACAACTTCGGGGTACCGCCGACGCGCAGGTCGCCGACGCCGAGATCGTGCTCGTCACCGGCTACGGCGACCTCGGCGACGGCAGCATCGCGATCTTGGGGCAGGACCGATGACGACCCAACCGATGAGGACCTACGTCCCGACCCCGGAGTGGATGATCCTCGAATGGCACCACGCATGCCTCGAGATGGGCACGCTGTGCATCCAGCAATGCGACCGGTGTGGCCGGTGGCGCCATCCGCCGCGCCGGTGCTGCCCTGGTTGCTTCTCGGACGCCTCAACGTACAGGCCGGTCGCATCGACCGGCTCGGTCCGATCGTTCGCGGTGAGCCACCGCAGCATCGATCCCGGCTGGAACATCCGCGCCCCCTACGCCGTCCTTCTCGTCGAGTTGACCGAAGGACCCAGCGTGCTCGCCGCGACCGACCTCGACCCGATCGACATCGCAATCGGTCAGGCGGTCCATCTCACGATCGACCGGCGCAGCGACGACTTCGTACTCGTGTGGGCGAACCCGACCTGACGACAACAGGAGGAACACATCGATGAGCAGCACCAACCCCGACGACGAGCTCGAGGCAACGGGCATCGACGCGTGGCTCGACGCCAACTGGAATCCGGATCTCACCGTCCGCGAGTGGTGGGCTCGGCTCGCGAGCGCCGGGTTGGCCCATGCCATGCTGCCGGCGCCGTACGGACGCGGATGGTCGCTCGCCCGGACGAACGGCCTGGCACGGTCGATGATCGCGCGTCAGGTGCTCGGCCCCCCGTCCGGCCTCGGGATGATGCTGGCAGCCCCGACCCTGCTCGCTCACGGTTCGCCGTCGCTCATCGAGCGATTCGTGCCGCGCATCCTCAACGGCGAACACGGCTGGTGTCAGCTGTTCTCCGAACCGGGCGCGGGCTCTGACCTCGCTGGGCTCCAGACCCGAGCCGAACGTGACGGCGACGAATGGGTGATATCGGGCCAGAAGGTCTGGACCTCACTTGGTCAATGGGCCGACTTCGGGATCCTCGTCGCCCGAACCGATCCCGACCTCCCGAAGCATCGAGGCCTTTCTTACTTCGTCTTCCCGATGCGCCAGACCGGTGTCGAGGTCCGCCCGCTGCGCGAGATGACCGGTCGCGCGCTGTTCAACGAAGTGTTCATCGACGAGGCAAGGGTGCCTCACGACCACCTCGTCGGCGAACTGAACGACGGCTGGCGAGTCGCCAACACGACACTGATGGTCGAGCGCAGCAGCATCGGCGGCGAGTCTGTCGCCGCGCCGAGCGCCGCCATTCCCGGCACGATCTCCGGCCACCTCGACCGCCCCGCAGGGTCCTTCTCGAACGATGTGCCCGTGCTCGGCGGCGGCATGGTCGGGCCCGGTCGGGTGAAGTCGCTGATCGCGCTCGCCCAGCGAAACGGGTCGATCGACGACCCCACGATCCGTCAGGATCTGACGCGTTTGCACTCACTGCTCGAGATCACTGCGTGGCACATCGGGAGGATGAAGTCCGGCAACGCCGCGACCGGCGGCGAGGGCAACCTGGCGAAGCTGCGCAACAGCGACGTGACCAGACTCGCTCGCGAGGTCGGGAGCCGCATCCTGGGCGCCGGGGCCACGCTCGCTGGACCCGGTGCGCCGACCGGTGGCGAAGTGCAGGAGTTGATGCTGTTCTCGCCCGCCCCGTCGATCTACGGCGGCAGCGATCAGGTGCAGCGCAACATCATCGGCGAACGGGTGCTCGGTCTCCCGAAAGAGCCCGGCCCCGACCGCGACACCCCGTTCCGAGACCTGCCGCACAACGGGTGAGCACCCGCGCTGTCCTCCCGAGCAAGCGTGACGCTCAGGCCGACCCGAACACGAACCCGTCGTAGCCGTCGGCTGCGCAGTGTCGGAGGCGGTCGACGTACATGCTCGGGCTGGGGTAGTTGAGCAGCTGCCGTCGTTTGCCGGGGACGTTGGCGGCCATGTACCACGAGTCGGTCCGGCCGAGCAACGTGGCGTCGGCGATCAGTGCGAGCTGTGCGCTCCACTCGGGCCCGGTCTCCGGGAGCACATCGAACACGGTGTGACCGCTACTGCGTAGATGCCGCAACAGATCGGCCACCCAGTCGCCCTGGATCTCGGCGCAGACCGGCCCGTTGCAGAACGCCGTCGCGCTCTGGGGACCGTACAGGAACAGCATGTTCGGGAAGCCGTGCACGGCCATACCGATGTGGGTGTCGACCCCGGCCGACCAACGCTCGGCAAGGGTTCGACCATCGCGGTCACGGAGATCGATCGCGGTGAGGCCGCCGGTGTTGGCGTCGAAGCCTGTGGCGAGCACGAGGAGGTCGAGTTCGAAGTCGTGCGCGACGGTCCGGACACCGGTCGGTGTGATCGTCTCGATCGGCGTCCGGCGTACGTCGACGAGATCGACGTTCGGCAGGTTGAAGCACTCGTAGTAGTTCTGCTCGAGCGAGGGTCGCTTGGTGCCGAACGGGTAGGGCGGGTCGGTTGGTGCGAGCAGCTCGGCGACGGCAGGGTCGTCGATGCGCTGGCGGATGTGGTCGCGCCAGAAGTCGTAGGCGGTGCGGTTGGCGCGCTCGTCGAGGAGGATGTCGTTGAACGTGCCGGCCCAGAAGTGGAAGCCTCCCTTGCGCCACGCCTCTTCGTAGACCGCGACCCGCTCGGCGTCGGAGACCTCCAGGGCGCCCAGTTCGAGGCGCTGGATGTCGTGAAAGCTGCTCGGCGACGCGTTGCGCCGGCGGAAGGTGGCCGGGTAGCCGGACTTCGCCAACCGCTGCTCGGCGGGATCGAGGCGCTGCTGTCTCATCGGGATCGCCATCACCGGTGACCGCTGGAACACGGTGAGATGCGCCGCCTCGGGCGCGAGCTCCTGGATGACCTGGACCCCGCTCGCACCAGTGCCGATGACGCCGACTCGTCGGCCTGCCGTGAGCACACCGTCTTCAGGCCAGAGCGCCGTGTGGTGGTAGGTTCCTTCGAAATCACCCAAGCCCGGGAGGTCAGGGACGTACGGCTTCGACCCGAACCCGGTGCACAGCACGAAGTAGCGGCAGATGTAGGAAGCGGCCGCATCGGTCGTCACCGTCCACCGATGATCCGACTCGTCGAATCGTGCCGAGCTGACACGTGTCTCGAGGTCGATGTCACGTGCGAGGTCGAGGACATCGACCACGTGATCGAAGTACGCCACCAGCTCGTCGCGACCGGGGAACCGCTCCGTCCAGGTCCAGTCGCGCCAGACCTCCTCGAGCGAGTACTCGTAGTTCGGGACGTGGGAGTCGACGCGTGCGCCCGGGTAGCGGTTGTTCTGCCACACGCCGCCGACCCCGCCGCTGGCCTCGACCAGCCGCACCGCGAACCCCTCGATGCGAAGGCGGTGCAGCAGGTAGAGCCCGCTGAACCCTGCCCCGACGACCAGCACGTCCAGCTCGGTCCCTGCATCACGTGTCATGCTCCGGTGAACCTCGGCTGACGCTTCTCGATGAACGCGCGCGGACCCTCGACGGCGTCGGATGACTTCATGACCCGACCCGCTACCCGCGACTCGACGACGAACGCCTCGTCGAGCGACCGCCCGCTCGACATCGTCATGACCTCCTTGGCCGCCCGCATCGCCAGCGGACCGTTGCGGGCCATGCGCTGAGCGAACTCCATCGCGACGGCGATCACCTCGTCGGGCGCGACGACCCGGTTGACCAGCCCGATCTGGAGTGCGGTATGGGCATCGATTCGTTCGCCGACCAACACGATCTCAGCGGCGCGTGCCCACGGCACCTGACGGGCGAGCCGCGACAGGCCGCCGCCGGCCGGGATGATGCCGCGAGTCACCTCGGTGAGTCCGAACTCGCTGTCGTCGGCGACGACCCGGAGATCGGCACCGAGCATCAGCTCGGTGCCTCCTGCCAACGCGAATCCCCGAACCGCGGCGATGACGGGAACGGTGAAGTCGGTGCGGCGGAGCAGAGCCCGATCGAGCAGCGTCCGGTCGGCGAGCAGGCGCTCGTCCCACTCGTCGTCGGCCGGGCGTGCTCGCGTGAACAACGGGATGAGCCGACCGAGGTCGGCGCCCGTGCAGAACGCTCGCTCACCGGCGCCGGTCACGATCGCGACCCGCACCCCCGGGTCGGAGGCGATCGCGTCCCAGGCATCGGCGAGCCGGCACACCAGCTCGGGGTTGAGAGAGTTCAGCTTCGCCGGCCGGTCCAGCGTCACGACGGCGATTCCCGCATCGATACGGAGCTGCAGCGCCGGTCGGTCGGTCGGTGATTCGTCGGGCACGGATGTCACCTCAGAGATGGAATGCGGACAGATCGGGTTCCGCCATCGTCTCGCGGAACTTGCGGAACGGCCACGGCCATGCGGCAGGTACGCCGCGGGCGTCGAGATACCAGCTGTTGCAGCCGGTGACCCAGACCGTACGCTGCGCTGCCTCGATGCGTTCTGCCTCGAACGCCGCTGTCGCCTCGGCGCGGGCCTCGATCGCGGTCGCGACACCGGAGCGGAGCAGCTCGACGAGCTGGAGGACGTAGCTCATCTGGAGCTCGGCGACCTGGATCAGCGAGAAGTTTCCGACCGGGCCGTTCGGGCCGTTCAGCAGGAACAGGTTCGGGAACCCGGGGACCGCGATCGACAGGTAGGCGACCGGACCGTCTGCCCAGATGTCGTCCAGGGACCGTCCGTCGACACCGACGACATCGATCGGCCGTACGAACCGGTCGACCTGGAATCCGGTGGCGAGCACGATGACGTCGAGCTCGTGGAGCGTGCCGTCCACGGTGCGGACGCCCGCTTCCTCGATCCCGTCGATCGGCGTCGAGACAAGGGAGGCGTTCGGTCGCTGGATCGCGTCGTAGAAGTCGCCCGACACGACCAGCCGCTTGCACGCCGCCCGGTAGTCCGGCGTGAGGCGACGCCGCAACTCCGGATCGGTCACGTGCTGTTCCAAGTTGGCTCGGCAGATGTCTTCGATCTTGGCCAGCGCCGCAGAATCGGCGTCGACCACCGCGTCGGCGAAGTTCTCGGCGAATGACGTCTCGAGGAACTCCCGCAGCTCGAGCAGCAGCTCGGGATGGTCACGGTACTCGATCCGCTGCGCGGGCGGGATGAGCTGGTTGTCCACGGGCATCACCCACTGTGGCGTGCGCTGGAACAAGGAGAGGTGGGCGACGTCGTCGACGACGGCGCCGGTGATCTGGATGGCCGTCGAACCCGTCCCGACGATACCGACACGGCGGCCGGCCAGATCGACGTCGTGGTCCCAGCGGGCGCTGTGGAAGATCGACCCTTCGAATCGGTCGATGCCGTCGATCTCTGGCATGCGGGGGTGGTGCAGCACGCCGGTCGCGGCGATGACGACGTCGAATCGGCCCTGGTCGCCCGACGAGGTGGCGAGCGACCAGCCGCCGTCGTCATAGACCATCGAAAGGACCTGCTCGCCGAATCGGACCACGTCGAGCACGCCGTGGTCGGTCGCGACCCGCCGGAGGTACTGCTGGATCTCAGCGCCGGGGGAGAACATTCGCGAGAAGTCGGGGTTCGGGGCGAACGAGTACGAGTAGACGTGCGAGGGAACGTCGCAGGCGATACCCGGGTAGGTGTTCTCCCGCCAGGTGCCACCGAGGTCGTCGGCCTTCTCGAAGCACACCACGTCGTCGAAGCCTGCCTCGCGTAGCTTGATCACGGCGAGGATCCCTGCCATGCCAGCGCCGATCACCGCAGCCCGCCACGTTCTTGGTGCCGCTGTAGGTTCGGATCTCTCTTCGCGCGTCGACGACATAGAACAAAGTGTTGCACATGTCTCATCTCCGCGACGTATCGTGGGGCGACCTGATATCTGTTCGGAGCTGACCGGGAGTCTTCAGGTTGAGCGACCGACATGACATTCGAACACATCTGTCTTGAATGTACGGCCGTCATCGATCAGAATGTCGGAGTCCCGGTGAGCGGTGATCGAGGGGCCCGACCGGACGTGGAGGGAGAAGGATTCGTGTACCCGAGAGTGCATGCTGCAGAGCGACCCGACCATGCTGCGGTCGTCATGGCCGCGACGGGCGAGACGGTGACGTTCCGTGAGCTCGACCAGCGATCGAACCAGCTCGCACGACTGTGGCGTGCGCACGGGCTCAGCGTCGGCGACCACGTCGCGATCTTCAGCGAGAACCAACCGAGGTTCTTCGAGGTGATGTGGGCCGCGCTGCGCTCGGGGCTGTACGTCACCACCATCAACAGCTACCTGTCATCCGAAGAGGTCGCCTACATCCTCGAGGACTCCGGAGCCAGGTCGCTCGTCACCACGACTGCGAAGGCGGCGACCGCTCGGTCCGCACTGCAAGGACTGCGCGGGGTTGACCTGCCGCTCCTGATCGGCGAGCCGCAGTCCGGGTTCGAGTCGTATGTCGACGCTCTCGCGTCGATGCCGGGCGACCCGCTCGACGAGGAACCAGCGGGCGAGCTGATGCTCTACTCGTCCGGGACCACCGGACGACCCAAGGGCATCAAGCGTGCGCTGACCGGCAAGCGCGCCGACGAAGGCATGCTGATCGCCGGGCTGGTGAGCGGCGTGTTCGGCATGAGCGGTGACACCCGATACTTGTCACCCGCGCCCCTCTACCACTCGGCGCCGATCGGCTTCAGCCTCGGCGTGCAATCGCTCGGCGGCACCGTGATCGTGATGGAGAAGTTCGATCCGGTCGAGGCGCTACGTCTGATCGAGCACCACCAAATCACTGACTCGCAATGGGTTCCGACGATGTTCGTCCGCATGCTCAAGCTCGACGAGAACGAGCGCACCCGCTACGACACGTCGTCGATGCGCGTCGCGATCCACGCGGCCGCGCCCTGTCCGGTCGAAGTGAAGCGCCGGATGATGGACTGGTGGGGGCCCGTCCTCTGGGAGTACTACGCCGGTACGGAACTCAACGGCTTCTGCCTCGTCAGCCCCGACGAGTGGCTCGAACGGCCGGGCACCGTCGGACGGCCGCTCATCGGTTCGCTGCACATCGTCGGCGCAGAGGGCGAGGAGCTGCCGCCTGGGGCGCCGGGTACGGTCTACTTCGGCGACGGTCCAACGTACGAGTACCACAACGCCCCAGACAAGACGATGGCGTCGAAGGATCCCCGCGGTCACGGCTGGACAACCCTCGGTGATGTCGGCTACGTCGACGACGACGGTTGGCTGTTCCTCACCGATCGCCACGCGTTCATGATCATCTCCGGCGGCGTCAACATCTACCCGCAGGAGATCGAGGACTGTCTGACGATGCACCCGAAGGTCGCCGACGTCGCCGTGTTCGGGATCCCCGACGACGAGATGGGCGAAGCCGTCCAGGCCGCGGTCCAGCCGGCCGAAGGTGTCGCCGGTGACGACGCGTTGGCGTCCGAGCTCCGCGGGTACCTACGCGAGCACATCGCGCATTACAAGTGCCCGGCAGGTTTCGAGTTCCACGACCAGCTGCCGCGCCTGCCGACCGGCAAGCTGTACAAGCATCAGTTGCGTGCGCCCCACTGGCAAGGTCGCACGACCTCCATCTGACTCCACGGCCACCGCCGCATCCGCGGGGATTCGTCTGTTCGTCACCAGAACCCCACCGACACGCAGCGATGTCCGTTCTTCCCGCCGGACCGACCGATACCTTCACTGCGTGCATCCTGATGCTCGCCGGCATGGCGGCGTCGCCTCCGAGAACCTCGTCGTCGCGGTCAGCGATGCCGGCGGCCTCCGGCACGTTCGGTGCGGCACCGATCTTCTTCGACCGAGTGACCGCCGAGATCGCCGAGATCCCGCACAGGTGACGGGCAGAGCATCTCGGCGCGCTGCCCGATGCCGCTGGGCTCGACCCCCACCAAGGCGCGCTTCTCGGCCGGGCAGGGTCCCGGCGCAATCGCCGAGGATTGCCCGGCCGGCGACATCGTGGTGACCGAAGCCGAACGCCACTTGGCTCGAGCCACCGAACTGGTCGCGACCTGCGACTGATTCCCGGCGGTCAGGTCCCCGCGTGGGCGCGAACGATGTCGGCGACGCGCCGAATCCCCTCGTCGGCTTCCGGGACGATCCCGGCGAAGAAGTGCCAGACGTGCACCAGTTCCTCACCTTCGAACGTGGTCACCTCGACACCACTCGCTCGGGCACGAGCAGCGAGTCGCCGGGCGTCGTCCAGCAACACCTCGGCGGTGCCGACCTCGATGTGGATGGGTGGGAGACCTGCGAGGTCAGCGAACAGCGGACTGATTCCGGGGATGCCCGGGTCGGTGGCGCCGGCGTAGGCGGCGCCGGCGTAGGCGGCCGCCCAACGATCGAGGTCCTCGGCCCGCACCATCGGGTCGTCGGCTGCTTTCGACGCGATGGTCCCACCGCTCTGGGTCAGATCGGCCCAAGGCGACAGGCAGATCCCTGCTGCAGGCATGGGGTCGCCTCCGTCGCGGAGCGCCAGCAGGGTCGCGACGGTGAGCCCGCCGCCGGCAGAGTCACCGGCAACGACAACACGGCTCGGATCGTGCTCTGCGGTCACATGCCGATAGGCGGCGACGGCGTCGTCGAGCGCCGCCGGGTACGGGTGCTCCGGCGCGAGGCGGTAGTCGACGGTGAGGATCCTGCCACCGGTGGCGTCGGCGAGGTGCGTGAGCATCGGCCGATGAGACGCCGGGGAACCGATGCAGTAGCCGCCCCCGTGCAGATAGAGGACGACCGGTCCACTCCCGGCGCCGATCCACTCGCCCCGGACAACGTCCGCCGGCTGGACAGGAACGCCGACGTGCATCGGGACAAGTGATCCAAGCTTGTCGTACGCGACGCGCCACTCCTCCACGCTGGTCGGCCCGTCCCCCTCGCCGTCGCGCAGCATCGACACGATGCTCTCGAGTTGTTCACTTCTCATGTTGGTACGCCTCCGCGTGGTCAGGCCGCAATGCGGACAGGGTGGTCACCTGCCCGCCATGAGGATCCGCCGCACCTCGGCGACGGCGGGCGTCACCGACGACGGATCGGCGGCGTGGGCCAGCAGGTTGAACGAGCGGCATCCGGCGTCGATGTATGGGCCGAGGGCGTCTGCGACGTCGGCAGGGGTGCCGGTCGGTACGTAGCGTGCGAAGCGGTCGAACGGCAGCCGGTAGATGTTCTCCATCACCGGTGCGACAGCAGCGGCTCCCGCATCGGGACTGTCGCCGAAGCCACACCATACGGTCATGCCGTGCCGCCACGCGACATCGCTGCGGCCGGCGCGCTCGGCCTCGCGGTCGGCGTCGGCGACGGCGGCAGCAAATCGCTCGGCTGACACCCAGATCCCCAACCAGCCATCACCGAGCCTGCCGGCGCGCCGCACCGCGGCCGCTGACCGACCGCCCACGACCAACGGTACCGAAGGGGTCGAAGCAGGATCGATGACGACATCGTCGAGTTCGAAGAACTCGCCGCTGAACGTGACCGGCGTTCCCGCCTGCAACGCGCGAACGATCTGCAGGCACTCGTCCATCCGTCGGCCTCGGCTCGTCGAGTCGACGCCGCATGAGCTGACTTCGTGGGGATCCTCGCCGCCGATGCCGACGCCGAGCACGAGACGCCCGGGCGCGAACATGGAGATCGTCGAAAGTTGGCGGGCGACGGGAACCGGATGACGGAGCGGGAGCAGGTACACGCTGGTGTGGACCTCGACCGCCGGGTGCTGTGCGAGCAGCAGCGTCGCGTGAACGAGGCCGTCGACCCCGAACCCGCCGAAGAACGTGACGTGGTCGCCCACCACGAGGTGATCGACACCCGAGGACGCGACCTCGTCGACGACTCGGCGCGCCCGGGCCACGTCTGCGTCTCGCGGCATCGGTGCCGCCATGCCGATGCTCAGCTCATTCACTGCTCAAACGGCCGCGCCGTCTGCGGACCACGGACGAGACACCCGGGGAACGCGCCGGTCGGTGCGCCGTCGCGCATGATCTCCTCACCGGCCACCACCGTGTGCAGGTACCCGTCGGCGCGCTGGAGCAGCCGTCTACCTCCGGCCGGCAGATCGGAGCGCACCTCCGGCCTGCGGGCGCGCAACCGCCCGAAGTCGATCACGTTCAGGTCAGCTCGATAGCCCGGCGCCAGCACGCCCCGATCGAGCAAGCCAACCGTACGCGCCGTGTCGCGGCACTGGCGTTGGACGAGGAACGGCAGGTCGATCCGCCCCGTCGACCGATCGCGGCCCCAATGGGCGAGCAGGGTCGTCGGAAAGCTGCCATCGCTGATCGTGCCGACGTGGGCGCCGCCGTCGCCGAGGCCGGGAACGGTGTGGGCGTGCCGAAGCATCTCGCCGACGGCGTCGAGGTGCCCTCCGGCGAAATTGAGAGCTGGCAGATAGAGCAGGGTGCCGCCGTCACCTGCGGCGATCAGGTCGTATGCGAACTCGATCGGGTCGCAGCCCGCGCGACCGGCGCGGGCAGCGATCGAGTCCGCCGGGTCTGGCTCGTAGTCGGGCGGGTCGCCGAGCTCGTACATCGATTCGAATCGACGGATCAGCCCGCCGCCCAGCTTGCGGACCTTGTCGCCGGCATCCGCTTCGAGCACCCGGGCCTTGAAGCCCTCGTCAGCCATCGCCCTCGCCTGCTCGGCGACCGGGAGACCAGCAATCTCTGCGAACACCGGGCTGTTCATGAACGGGTGCAACGTGCACGGCAGCCCGAACAGCAGCCCGATCGCCCTCGTGGCGACCTGAGCCGTGATCGCCAGGCCGTCGTCGCGTGCGCGGTCGACACGGGCGAGGATGCTCCGGAACGCGTCGGGCTCGAACGGGCTCTGCACCAGCGAGAACGACAGCGGCCGACCGGACTCGGCGACCATCCGGCGGAACAGGTCGAACTCGTCGTCACGATCGGCGTGGTCGGAAACGACCTGCAGCACGCCACGACCGATCCGCCCGAGACCTCGCGCGATTCCGATCAACTCGTCGGCTGACGCCGTGAGCGTCGGCGTCGGCTCGCCCCGACTCGTCCGGTGGTTCATCGTGCGCGACGTCGAGAAGCCGAGCGCACCCGCTGTCACGCCGGCCGCGACGATGTCTGCCATCTGTGCGATCTCGTCGACCGACGCCGGCTCCCTCGCAGCACCGCGCTCGCCCATCACATGCAGCCGGACCGCACCGTGAGGCACCTGCGCGGCGAGGTCGATGTCGTGCGGGATGGCCGCGACAGCGTCGAGATACTCAGCGAATGACTGCCACTCCCAACTCAGTCCCTCGTGCAGCGCCGAGCCGGGGATGTCCTCGACCCCTTCCATCAGCTCGATGAGCCGGACGTGGTGACTCGGGTGCACGGGCGCGAAGCCGACGCCGCAGTTGCCCATCACCACCGTCGTGACGCCGTGTGACGACGACGGCGACAGCTGGTGGTCCCACGTGGCCTGGCCGTCGTAATGCGCGTGGATGTCGACGAACCCTGGGGTCACCAGAGCGCCGTCGGCGGTGAACTCGCGTCGACCCCGGCCGTCGACCCGTCCGACCTCGACGACTGTGCCACCGACCACCGCCACGTCGGCCGTCCGAGCCGGCCCGCCGGTGCCGTCCACCACGGTGCCGCCGCGCACGACGAGGTCGTACTCGGCCATGGTCAGGCAGTCGTCGGAAGCGTGGAGCGGTCGATCCCGTACAGCCCGGCCACGTTGTCGGACAGAATCGCCCTCGTCTGCGCGTCCGTCATCCCGGCGGTGTGCTTGTCGAGGAGCTCCTGCGACCACGGCCACGTCGAGTCGCTGTGCGGGAAGTCGTTCGCCCACATCAGCCGTTCCCAGTTCATCGCATCGGCGAAGCGGAATGCTGTCCAGTCGTCCTGGAAGGTGAGGTAGATGTGATCGGCGAAGTACTCGCTCGGCAGCCGGGTCAGGTCGGCACCTGGCTTCAGCCAGTACCGATGGCGATTGAAGGCATGATCCATCCGGTACATGAAGTGCGGGACCCAACCGGCGTCGGCCTCGACGCACACCACCTTGAGGTCGGGGTGGCGCTCGAACACCCCGCCGAACACGAGCATCGCCATGATGTCCTGGCAGCCCCGCACGATCGACAGGAAGCTCGAGATCCTCGGACCTCGAGTCCGTTCGTTCTTCGTGGTGAGGATGTGGTAACTGAGCGGCAACCCGAGTTCGATGGCCGTCTCCCAGAACTGATCGTAGATCGGCGAGTCGTAGTCCTCGACTGCCGGCTGGCCCGGCATCATCACGCCGCGCAACCCGAGCGCCTTGATTGCCTTGAGGTCCTCGATGCCCTCCTCGGGTGACCGCATCGCGGTCTGGCCGCATCCCAGCAACCGGTCGGGGGCGTGCGAGCAGTACTCGGCGATCCAGCGGTTGTAGGCGTCGAACGACGCCTTCTTCAGGTCGAAGTCGTCGATGTTGCACAGCACCATGCCGACAGTCGGGTAGATGATCTCCGCAGCGACACCGTCGGCGTCCTGTTCGCCGAGCCTCGCCGTGGGATCCCAGCCGCCACGGTGTAGGTCGTCGAACTTCGCCCCGTTCGTGCGTAACTCGGACGGGTCCTTCCCGGCCGCAGCCACCAGCCCCATGGGAATCGGCACCTTGGAACCCTCGACGACGAACACGTCGCCGAGTTGTTCACCGCCGTCGATCAGCTTGGGCGCCTTGTCGCGCCACTTCGGATCGATGTGATCAACGTACGTTCCCGGAGCCTCGGTGATGTGCGAGTCGGCCGAGATGATCGGATAGTCAACCTTCATGGAGCCCCCTCCGTCGCCGACCGCGCGAGCGGTGTCTGACGACCAGTATGCTGCAAATGCGACACGCCCGCAAGTTTGTCACATCATGATGGAGACGTTCGCGCGCGATCGGGAGCGCCGCCAGCCCTGCGATGTCGGCGTCATGAAGATCGGCGTGCCGACGTCGAGGTCGGAGACCGCGCCGAACGAGGTGTGCCGCTGCCCGCTGGGGGGCGGGCAGCGGCCGGCGCCGCGGTGATCTCTCATCGCCCGGACGGCCGGGCGAGGTGACCGCCCCCAGCACGAACTGGAGCACGTCGTCGGCGATCGCGTAGGTCCGCGGTCACCCCGAGAGGGGTCGTTGAGTTCCCACCAGAAGATCGTGGAACGCGACGTCTTTGTCGACGCGGGGTTCGCCGGGCAGACCGAGCACACGTTCACCGATGATGTTGCGTTGGATCTGGTCGGTTCCACCGCCGATCGAGATCAGGTACGAGGAAAAGCCGATGTCGTGCATCCGCCCACCCAGTGGCGCGTCGTCGCCCCACAACGTGGCGTCGGGGCCGCAGACTCGGTACATCGTCTCCCGCAGGCTGCGCAACAGATTGCTGGCGGCGAGCTTGCCGACCGAAACCTCCGGACCGGGCCGGCCGCCGCGCTCAACCGCAGCCTTGACGCGCAGGTCGGTGTACCGGGCGATCTCGAGCAGGGAATGAACCGTCGCGTACTCCTGCCGGATCAGCGGGTCGTCCGCCCGGCCGTACTGCTCGACGAGGCCCCGCAGCAAAGCGCCGACCCCACCCGACGGTGTCGACGTCATCGAGTCGACGTCACGCACCAGGTCACCCACTCGACGGTCGAGGTCGGGTTTCGTGATCGACATGCTACTTCCGGCGCTGCCGAACGAGCCGGCGCCGAGCATCGTGCGCTCGTTGGCAAGCGTCGTCAGAGCCACCGCCCATCCGGCGCCGACAGCATCGACGGTGTTCTCGACCGGCACGACAGCGTCGGTCAAGAACACTTCGTTGAAGATGGCCCGACCGGTCATCTCGCGGATCGGCCGCACTTCGATGCCGGGCTGATCCATGTCGATCACGAAGTAGGTCAGGCCTCGATGCTTCGGCACACTCGGGTCCGTGCGAGCGATCAGGATCCCGTATCGGGCGATGTGGGCACCCGAGGTCCACACCTTCTGTCCGTTGACGATCCACTGACCCCCATCGCGGACCGCCCTCGTCTGCAACGAAGCCAGATCGGAGCCGGACCCGGGCTCGCTGAACAGCTGACACCAGACCTCTCCGTGGACGATTCCGGGCAAGAACCGATCCTGCTGCTCGGTCGTGCCGTGCGCGAGCAGGGTGGGACCGGCCAGGCTCGGCCCGATACCAGCCGGCGGACCGAGTGATCCGACGGCCCGACGAGCGGAGTGGACGAGCGGCGCATCGTGAGGGTCGAGCCCGAGGCCATACCGATCGGTGGGCCATGTCGGGAACCCGTACCCGGACTCGGCCAAACGGTGCCACCACTCGCCCAACGGGAGATCCGGATCCCAGTTCGTCTGGAACCACTCAGTGGCGGCCGCAGCGATCCCTCTGTCGTCATCGATGGCGCTCATGTCATCTCCGCTCATGACACATATCATTGCAGATGTCTCACCGCGAACGACGAAGCGGGCACACCCAGGAAAGTGGCGATCCCGAGAGCGGTCAGCTACACCCTTGCTCGTCAAGTGGACCGGAGTCGGGGAAGAACGAGCCGACGCCATCGAGCTCGACGGCGATGAACACCGAAGTGGCCCGTACGAAGATGCCGTGCGAGCCTGCTCCGGTGCAGTCGATGTACAGCTTGCGACCGTCGCGCCGGTCGAGCCGGGCGCGGAACTCGATCGGTTCGCCGAGGGGACACGGCGCGAGGTAGTCGACCCTGAGTCGTCCGGTGAACGCCATCGTCCCGATGACCGGTAGCAGCCCGCCGATGGTCTCATCGACGCACGCAGCGACGACGCCCCCATGCCCGCGGCCGGGCGCTCCTTCCCAACCTGCGGCAAGGGTCACGGTGCCGATCGACTCGTCGCCATCGCGGCGGATCCGAAGCCCGACGCTGAACGGGCTCGCCGAGCCGGACACCGGCGAGTCGTGGAAGAGGTCGACGAACGCGCCATCCTCGACGACACTCGCGAGGGAACCGCCGTCCAACGCAGCGGCGAAGCGTGGCGAGCTGCGGAGCTCTTCGAGGCGGTCGCGGTCAGGCTGCAGCTCGATCTCCGCGGCCAATCGGTCTGCGGCATCGGCCAAGCGGTGCAGGATCGCGACGTCGACCCGGTGGGCGATCATGGCGTGCGCGAGGCGGCGCATGGCCGTCGCGGCATCGATTCGTGCAGGAAGATCGGAATGATCGTCCCGGTCGTTCGTCCGGTCGCGGTGGTTCATTTCCCCGATCCGAAATGGTCGAGCGGGATGGCGATGAACAGCCCCTCCGCCGTGGCGAACCGGTTCCCGTCGACAATCGCCTCGCCGTCGATCCAGAGCTTGCGTCCATCGCGCTCGCGGAGGCGAGCACGGAACTCGAGCCCGGTCCCGAGCGGTGTCGGCGCCAGATAGCTGACGGTGAGACGGCCGGTGTAGGCCGGAGTGGACACCATCGACAGCACGAAGCCCATCACATCGTCGAACACGGCGGCGACGATGCCACCGTGCGCTCGACCCGGCGCACCTTCGAACGCCGCACCAAGACTCACCGTCGCCACCGCGTCATCGCCTTCGCGGTGACACGTGAGCGCGACTCCCATCGGGTTGGCCGGACCCGAGACGATGCAGTCGGGATAGTGCTCGAGGCTCTGACCGTCCAACGGGGAGAGACCGAACAGTCTCCGCTTCATGTCGTCGACCGGGCGGGAGCGGGGCGCGGCGACCTCGATCGCCGGCAGGACGTCGTCGACGAAGCTGCGGATCCGGTCGAGCACGGCGTCATCCGCCGCGCGGCCGACGATCGCATGTCCAAGCCGGCGAAGGGCCGTCGCACAGGCGATCCTGCTCGGCGATGCGGCAGGATCGTTGTCGTCGAGCGGCAGAAGCTCAGGATCGGCCATCTGGTCCTTCTTGAGGGTCGGGCGTGGGCCGGTACGGCCCACCGAATGCTACAGAGCTGACATGGTTGTCACACTGACGGTGAGGAGCCTCAGCGAAGTACAGACCAGCGAAAGGGGTCATCTCTGCGCGTTTCGATGTGACAGAATCAGGCATCCGTCCAATCTTCTGAGGTGGTTCGCGAGGAGGAACCTGAGATGAAGCTCGATGTCATGGTCGGCGGACTTCCGCTGCGCTCGATGGCCCGCTTCGCCCGCGACGCTGAACAAGCCGGATTCAGCGGGATCGTCGTGACCGAGGCCGGGCGAACCGCCTATCTCGGCTGCGGTGCTGCGGCACTCGCCGCCGACATCGACCTGCTCACCGGGATTGCTGTCGCCTTCCCGCGCAGCCCAATGGTGAGCGCATCCATCGCGTGGGAGCTCGCGGAAGCGACCAGCGGGCGCTTCCGCGCCGGGCTCGGGACCCAGGTCCGGGCGCACATCACTCGTCGCTACGGCGCGGAGTTCGAGCCGCCCGGACCGCGGCTGCGCGAGTACGTGACGGCGATGAGATCGATCTTCGCCGCGTTTCGCGGTGATGCCCCGTTGAGCTACGACGGCGACTACTACCGACTCGACCTCCTCCCCCAACAATGGTCGCCGGGCCCGATCAACGTTCCCGATCCACCGATCGACATCGCGGCGGTCAACCCCTGGATGCTCCAGATGGCAGGCGAGGTCGCCGACGGTGTGCACGTTCATCCGCTCAACCATCCGACGTACCTCACCGAGACCGTGCTCCCGAACCTCGCCGTCGGAGCCGAGCGGACGCACCGTTCGGCCACCGAGCTCGAGGTGATCGTCCCCGCGTTCATCGTGCCGCAGGACGACGACGAACAACGATGGCGCGAATACGCCCGCATGCAGGTCGCGTTCTACGGCTCGACCCCCAACTACGCGTTCATCTTCGAGCAACTCGACGCCGCCGGTACGACCGATCGAATCCGCGAGAGGCAGCGGGCCGGAGACCTCGCCGGCATGGCTGAGCAGATACCCGATCCGCTCCTCGAGAACTTCGTCGTGAGCGCCCCGATGTCCAAGCTCGCTGACGCGATCCTGAACAGATACGACGGCCTGGCCACCAGGGTTGTCCACTACTTCGCGGGGCTGGACTGGACCCGCGAGCCAGGAGCCCTCGCACGGTGGTCCGACGTGGCCCGGGCGGTCACCTCGACGTAGGCGGCTGACCCCCTCAGCCGTCGTTGACTTGGCCCGCGAGGGGGTCGGCCACCCATCTCGCCGACCGAGGTCGCACTGCCCACGACCGTCACCCCGATTTCGCCGGCCGACTCGTTGACCGGTCGGACCGACGACTGCACGTACTGGCTCCTTCTGGACCCTGCTTGAGCCCTGACTTCACGGCGTTTCTGACTAGCGGAGCCAGTCCCTCAAGGGAGCAACGCCAAGGCGCTGGTGAGAGCGACCGGGCGCAGCGGCGAGACCCAGCCCAAGTGCTGCCGACCTAACGGAGCCAACATGTCCACTATGAACCGGACAGCACACGACAGCACACACAACGAGATGACGACTGCTGACACCGGCCGGCTCAATTGTGGATCCGCCATTGCCGCGCAACAAACTGCGGGGCAATGACTGCCTCGCTGCTCCACACGCCGCGTCCCCGGACGCTGGCTGACACACTCCCCGGCGCCATCACTCGCGACGCGATCCTCGTGGTCGGGTTCGCCCTGCTGACCGCCCTGGCTGCTCAGATCCGGATTCCGCTCGGCTTCTCGCCGGTGCCGATCACGGGCCAGACGTTCGCCGTGTTGCTGGCTGGCGGCACGCTTGGCGCCATACGCGGCGGCTCCTCGCAGCTGCTCTACGTCGCCATGGGTGCGATCGGACTGCCCTTCTACAGCAACGGTGAGGGCGGGTGGTCGGTGCTCACCGGCAGCACCGGCGGCTACCTAGTCGGGTTCATCGTCGCTGCTGCCCTCGTCGGGTGGCTCGCCGAGCACGGCACCGACCGCAACGTGCCGACCGCAGTATTGATGTTCGGCGCCGGCACGCTCGTCACCTACGTACTCGGCGCGCTCTGGCTCGCCCAATCGGCTGACGTGCCCCTGTACGCCGCGAACCGCGAACCGAGCGCGTGGGAGTGGGGCATCCGCCCGTTCCTGATCGGCGACTTGCTGAAGGCCGCCCTCGCCGGCGTGCTGCTTCCCGCTGCGTGGCGCATGCGCACGATCATCGAAGGCGACAGCGACGACTGACCGTCATCTCCGGCGAGCGCGTGCCATGAGCTGTCCGAAGCTCGGCCCCCCTCGTGGGCTGGGTCCGTGCGTCGGCCGCTGCTGGCCGCACCGGGTCAGCGACCCAGCCGAGAGTCAGACCACCAGGTTCACGACCCGAAGGTCAGTCAGTCGCGAGCGCGTGAGGCCAATGGCTCACCGCGCCGCAGTCGCAAGAGCCCCACATCAGCGAGGTGAACCTGCGGCCACGCGTCCCTCGCCCGCCGTCAAGGCCGCTCTACACGAGGGCAGTACAACAGCTCGTGTTGTACGCACGGCTGAAACGGCAAGGGAAGAGGCCCTCCTCGTCGAGCGAAAAGGGCCTCTGAGCTGGTATTACTTGGTGGCGGGGGCAGGATTTGAACCTGCGACCTTCGGGTTATGAGCCCGACGAGCTACCGAACTGCTCCACCCCGCGTCGTGAGTGGACAAGTACGGTACAAGGACGTCACCGGTCCCGCAACCCGCAGACCACGACACGCTCACACGCTCGATGTTCTCCCGCAAGAAGACCACCCTCGCTCTCGACGAGATGCGCGCCCAGATCGCCGAACTGCGCACGGAACTCGCCACCCAGGTGCAACTCCTCGCCGACGAGCGGGCCGCCGCCCGAGCCGTCGTCGAGCGCCTCACCGGTCTCGAGGCCCGCGTCTCGGGAATGGGAACCGAACTGTCACGCCAGATCCACGAACTCGGCAACGAGATCGAACAGATCGCCCGCGATGCAGCCGACGCCGGTCTCGGCGATGCGGTGTCCACGTTGCGCGACGCCCAGGTTCGCCTCGCGAGCGAACAAGCGCGTTACGCCATCACCTTCCGCCAGGATCTCGCCGCGCTCGCAGACTCATTGACACGTCGCGCTCGCTGACGCGACCGCACCCGACGATCGGTTCAGCCGCCGACAGCAGCGAGCGCTCTCGCCACGAGTGCGCGGGCCTCGGCCGTCTTGCTCTGGTACGTCGCGAAATCGGGAGGCGAACTCGCGAGTGCCGCATCGGCCTCTGCGAACAGGCGCTCCGCGGCCGCCAGCAGCTCGGCCGGGTTTGCACCGTCAGCCGGCGGAGCAACCGTCGAGGTGGTCGGTGTCGAACCGCCGCCGGGTGGCACGGTGGTGGTCGGCGCGGAACCTCCGCCGTTTCCGGTGCCGTCGTTGATGCGGTCACCAACGTCGATGTCGAGACCCGGGAAGATCTTGCGCAGCGCGTCGGCGATGTCGTCGCCGATCACCGACTGGCCGTTGTGGTGCGCGAGCATCTTGCGCACGAAGACCTGTTTGGCATCGGCTGCGTTCGGCAGCACGTACATCGGCCGCAGGTACACCACGCCCTTGCCGATCGGCACTACCTGCAAGTCGCCGTAGGTGACGCGTGAACCGCGCAGGTCGAGCGGTGTGACGGTCGCCGAAATGACCGGATCGCTGTCGAACTCGGCCGCAACCGTCGCAGGCCCCGCGGGCAACGGCGTCGCCACGTCGAACACGGTGATCTTGCCGTACGACTTCGGATCACTCGAGACCACCATCAACGAACGCAGTTCCTTGCGGCTGTCGTCGGGAGAGAACGGCACGAACGGTCGCACCATCGAGAACACTCCGGCCGACTCCTGCGAGCCGGGTGTGTGGAAGATGGAGTAATACGGGCTGAAACGCACCACCCGCGAGTCGCTCGCGTTGATCGACTCGGCACCGGGCAATGTCTGTGCCACCGGGCCGGTCTCGACCTGTGTCGTTCCCTCGGGCTCGATCGACGGTGCCTGCGACACGCTCCAAGCGGCGTCACGGTTGAAGAAGAGGGTCGCATCGTCGAACTGGTAACGGCCGTACATGTTCGACTGCACGCGGAAGAGGTCCTCGGGGTAGCGGAAGTGCGCGGCGAGTGCGTCGGGCACTTCGGAGCGCGCCGTGAACATGTCAGGGAAGGCCGACTGCCACATGCGAACGAGCGGATCCTTCTCGTCGACGACGTACAGGGTCACCTCGCCCGAGTACGCATCGACCACGGCCTTGACGCTGTTGCGCACGTAGTTGAACGCGTGGTTGAGACCGCTGCCGCCGCCCAGCTGGCTGGTGTCGGCATCTTCGGCATAGGGGTACCGGTTCGTGGTGGTGAACGCGTCGATCACCCACTTGATCTCGCCGTCGACCACCACCGGGTACGGATCGTCGTCGAAGTGGAGGAACGGAGCGATCTTCTCCACTCGGCTCCGTACGTCACGGACGAGGAGCATCTCCGACTCGTTCGTGATCAAGTTCGACCCGAACAGATTGAACTCACCGAAGTTGATCGCCATTGCGAGCCTGCGCAACACGCCGTCGAAACCGATGCCTGCCTCACCCACGAACGGCGCTGCCTCGGTGTCGGGACAGGCCTGCTCGCGCTGTGACGTCTTCACGACGGCATACGAGTCGAGTCCGTCGCCGAAGTAGATCTGCGGCCGCGTCACGCCGAGGTCGATGTAGGCGGGCCGACCGTCGTCGGTGACGACGCTGGCGGGTGCCGCCACCACGCCGCAGCCGTGCGTGTAGAGAAGATGACGCGAGACCCAGGTGCGGTTCGGGATGCCCGCACCGTTCAACTCGCGCGTTGCCACCATGACCTGCTGGAGCCGTCCGTCGACGGGGTACCTGTCGACGTCGAGATCGACAATGCGGTAGAAGCTCGCCTTTCCTTCGTCGAGCGTGAAGCGGTCACGCATCTGGATCGGGTCGAGCTGGCGCACGTCGCGCAACGGAGCAACGTCGGCCTCGACGTCGGCGCGGCTCACCGGCTGCACGGTCGTCTCGACGCGTTCCACGTCGGCGAGGCCCATCGCACGCTTCGTCGCTTCGATGTTGCGCTGGATGAACTCGATCTCCCGGGTACTCACGTTCGGCTGCACGACGAAGCGCTGGATCAAGGCCGGGTACACAGTGCCCGCCACGACGGCGACCACCATCCAGAGGCCGATCGCCAGAACCGGCAGACGCCACCCGCGCTGGCGGATGTTCCACAGCAGCAACACGGTCACGCTCAACGACACGAGGATCATCAGGTTCAACGCGGGCAACTGTGCGTTCACGTCGGTGTAGAGAGCGCCGCGCACCACACCGCGCGTCGACGAGGTGAGTTCGTACCGCTGGAGCCTGTACCCCGCGGCGCGCAGGAGTGCCATTCCCGCGATCAGAACCGAGAGGTGCACCTTCGCTTGCGGTGACACACGCTGCACTCTGTCCTGCGGGCGGATGCTGCCGTTGATGAAGTGGAATGCCGTCACCACCATCGCGGAGAGAACCAGCGCGCCGAACGTCCACGACACCACGAACTGAGCGAACGGGAGTCGGAACACGTAGAAGCCCACGTTCGCCCCGAACAAAGGCTCACCTTCGGCGAATGCCTGACGGTGGCGGAACATGAGCCATTCCTGCCACTGGCTCGCCGCAGGCAACCCGAGCACGATTCCGAGGAGCACCGCGATGGCCACTCGCAACCGACCACGGCTCTTCGCCGTTGCCTCACGAATGCGCATCACCGTGCGGTCTTCCGGCGTGTCGGGCAGGGTCAACGGTGCGAGACGGTCGGCAATGAGCAGGTTGACCCACACGAATGCAGCGAGACCGAGACTGAACACGATCGCCAGTTCCGCCTTTGCCCGCAGGGTGCCCCAGTACACGTCGGAGCGGCCGACGCTGTCGAACCAGAGAACGTTGACATAGAACGACGAGAGGCTCCGCGCGCTGAACACCAGCAGCAGCACGATGCCCACCACGACCGAGACGAGAATTCGGCCACGCGACGGTCGGCCGATGGTGATTCGAGGAAGACGGGGCCCAGCCCCACCAGGAAGGTCAGAGGGGTTGCGCACGCCTCAGAACGCTAGTGGCGAACCGGGCCGACCAGACAGCGGCATCCCGGGTGTGCCGGCGGGTGCGCATGACCCGTCGGAAAGTTCTCGCCTTTTGCGACGCCTCCGGCAAGGGAGTTGTCTTCGCATTCGCTGCAGCAGGGCGACGACGGATCGACCGCCCACGACACTGTCGCGGAGTTGTCGAGTGCGAGATATGCACCGCGCGCGTGTGCTGCACAGGCGATGTCGTCGACGTGGGTGTCGAGACGGTCCGACTTCCACATGCGGTACACGTCGCGGACGAGCCCGGCGAGAACGTCACGGTCGCCTTCGGCCTCACCGATCGCAATCCGAGCATCCTCACGGAACGCCGACACGAGACCGTCGACGATCACCTGCGCGAGCGACTCGTTCACAGCCTTCTGCGTGACCCGACGGGTCGACCCGCCGGCGGCCTTTGTCGCCGCTGCCCCGGCAGATGCGGCCGACATGGTCTCGTCGGAGACAGCGGCGACGTAGCGTGCCGCGTGTTCGTCGACCGTACCGAAAATGGCGTCGATCTCGAGCGACGAACGCTTCTGTCGCAGGTGAGCGAGCACCGTGTTCTGTTCGTCGGCGAGGACTCTCTTCAACTTGCGCGCCATCTGGGTCACCAGGGCCGCGAGAGCTTCGTTGCGTGCGTCGAACACCGCCGGGTCTGCCGGTACGACTGCCGGTGCGGGCGCTGCGTCGTCGATCTTCTTCTTCGACGACTTCTTCCGGGTCGGCTCACCGGGTGCCGAGTCGTCGCTCGACTTCGTCGCCTTGGCTGCCACCGACTCGGTGGTACCTGCGCGCAACTGGGCGAAGATGTCACCGGCACGATCCACCCGTTCAGCCACCGGCTCGTGCACGACCGGTTCATCGGCAACCGGACCGTCACCTGCAGTCGTCTCGTCGGTGCTCGGCTTGCGCCCGCGTCCGAACAGCGACACGACATTCGTGACCGGTTCGTCGACTGGCACCTCGACCGGCGGCACATGCACCGGATGGTCCGCATCGCGCACGACGTCTTCGTCGTCAGTGACGAGATCGACGGGCTCGACGACCACGTGGTCACGGCTCGGCTCTTCGTCGACGACGACGTCATGAACTGAGATCTCGTCGACAGTGACCGCGTCGTCGGCGGGATCGGCGAGATCATCACCATCGACCACGACTTCTTCGATCGTGACGTCTGCGACGGTGATCTCGTCGTGCGTGACGTCGTCGTCGACCGGTGTCACCTCGACGGCATCACGGGCGCGGTCGTCTTCCGCACCGTTGTCGACATCGTGGTCGTCGTCATGGTCGAACGGGGCAACCGACGGGTGGGCCGGGTTGATCACGGGTACCGGGCCGGTGGTGGGCGACAGATCCACGATGAACTCGGGTTCCTCGTGGGCCTCGTGGAGTTCGGTGAGCACGTGCTCGCTCGCGATGCGTGCACGTTCGAACGCGTTCATCAGACGATCGCGGTCGTGGAGCAACTGCTCGATCTGTGCACGCGCTGCCTCGCGTCGACGCGAGAGCTCCGACAGCACCTTCTCGCGGTACTCACGAGCCTCGTTGACCATGTCACGGCCCTGCTGCTTCGCGAGGTCGATCTCGCTCTCTGCGTCAGATGCGGCGTCGTCGCGGATCCGCGCGGCCTCCACCATCGCCGACTCGCGCATGCGAGCGGCATCATCGGCGGCCTCTTTCACCAGTCGGGTGGCCTGCTCCTCGGCGCGGTCACGAATCTGGGCGGCGGCTTCACGGGCCGCCGTGAGCACGCGTGCGGTCTCCTCGCCGAGCAGGGCCGCCACTGTCTCCTCATCGAGTCGTCCCGGTGCCGACATTCCCCTGGTCTGGAGCGCCCTCAACTCGGCGTCGAGGAACTTCTCCCTCTCCTGCAGGCGGGCCAACTCGGCCGCCACCATCCGCAGGAAATCGCGCACTTCACCCTGGTCGAAGCCCCGCTTGGTGACGGGGAACGCCGCCGAGCCCACAGCTGCGGGCGAGGAGGGGTCCGGGCGCGAGAAAGAAATTGCCATTGCCCGTCAAGAGTAGGGTGCCGCGCCGTGCCGATGGTGGCATTGTCCACAGGCT
>VFQT010000882.1_pt1 | contig 40070 bp, 42 predicted proteins | sample 3512381 | NCBI WGS metagenome assembly VFQT01 (sample SAMN10412376, study PRJNA504923) | tailings metagenome | isolation source: Relicate 2 Philex TSF3 active mining site | place: Philippines: Tuba, Benguet | collected 2017-08-29 | reverse complement strand
CTCCCTTACAAGGAGGATGTCGGCGGTTCGAGTCCGTCTGGGCCCACGTCTTCCCGCCGCAGGAGCTGGTTTTGCGTCCGCCGTGGGGGTGGTCCCGTCCTGACCGAGCCCCACAACCGACGCAGCATTGAGTCGGATGCTCACTCCCTACCCACCGCCCGGAAGGTCGCGCAGGGGCCGCCGCTGCAGGCCCACTCGCAGGGCGTTGGCGATGGCGAGCACATCGATCGCCTCCTGACTGAGGGCACCCGCGACGGGAGGCAGCAGCCCCACCACCGCCAGGGCCATGCCGATCAGGCTGAGCAATATGCCCCCGATCGCCGTCTGCAGGGCGATCCGGCGCATCCGCCGTCCGATGTGGAGCAGCTCGTCGAGCCGCTCCAGCGACGAGTCGAGCACCACCGCCGACGCCGCCTCCGCGGTGATGTCGCTTCCCTGGCCGAACGCGACGCCCACCGTTGCCGCCGTCATTGCGGGGGCGTCATTGATGCCATCGCCGAAGAAGGCCGTCGGTGCGAGCGCGGTCTCCTCGCGCACGATCCGCAGTTTCTCCTCGGGCGACACCGCACCGCGCATCTCGTCCATCCCGACGAGTGACCCCAGATACTTCACTTCACTCTCACGATCGCCGGAGAGCATGATCGTGCGCGTGACGCGGTGGCGGCCGCCGAGGTGACTGACGAATCCGAGTGCACCACTGCGGGGCGTGTCACGGAACCGGATGACCGCCGTCGGCTGACTGTCGACGATGACGACGCATTCGAGGCCTGCCTGCGGATCCGGCAGCGGTGCATCCACCTGCGCACGGCCCACGACGGCCATGAGCCGACCATCCACCACACCGCGCAGGCCCTGGCCCGGATGCTCGGCCATGTGCTGGACCGGGAGCACGGGCAGTTTCTCGGCTGCCTGCAAGATGGCTGGCGCCAGCGGATGACGACTGAAGCGCTCCAGCGCTGCCGTCAGTGCCAGCACGCCGTCGCGATCCAGTCCCGCGGGCGCCGACGCCAGCAGTTCGACGTCGGTGACCGTCGGTCGACCGTAGGTGAGGGTGCCGGTCTTGTCGAAGATCATCGTTCGCACGGTCGGGATGCGCTCCAGTGCAGACGGGTCCTTGACGATGATGCCGTTGCGGGCGGCGAGCGAGATCGCGCCCACGATCGCGACGGGCACGCCGATGAGCAGCGGGCACGGGGTGGCAATGACCAGCACGGACAGGAAGCGGTCAGGGTCCCCGCTCACAGCCCAGCCCAGGCCCGCGACGCCGAGGGCGATGACGGTGTAGGCGGCCCCGAGGCGGTCGGCCAGCCGCCGCATGGGTGGACGCTCCGCCTCGGCCTTCTCGAGGATGCCGACGATGCGCGCATACCTGCTGTCGCGTGCCTCGCGCACCGCCCGGATCACCAGCAGGTCAGCGCCGTTGATCGCACCGGACAGGACGCTCGACCCCGGACCCTTCGCGATCACGTAGGGCTCACCCGTCAGGTACGACTCATCCATGCTGCCGTGGCCCTCGACCACAGTGCCGTCCACCGGGCACAGCTCGTGCGGCAGCAGCACGAGCAGGTCGTCCACTCGCACGTCGCCGACTGGGAGGTCCACCCTGGTGCCGTCTGTGCTCCTGCGATGCGCCAGTGTGGGATTGCGCTGCGCCAGGGCCTCGAGCACCCGTGCGGCGCGCACGGTCGCGGTCTGCTCCAGGGCCTCGCCTCCGGAGAGCATCAGGGCGATCACCCCGGCGACGAACCACTCGCCCATCACGGCTCCCACGACGAGGGCGAGCAGCCCGAGCAGGTCGGCTCCGAACGAGCGGTGCCAGGCATCGCGTGCGATCCGAGCCAGCAGCGGGATCCCTACCGCGAGGCAGGCGACCACGAGCGGGGCATCGCGCCACGGGCCGGGGACACCCAGCAGGGCAAGGGCACCCCAGATCACCATCGCCACCAGCGTGCCGGCGGCCAGCCAGCCGGGACGGGTGCGCATCATCGCGCTGAGGAATCCGCCGACGCCGATGCCCGTCACGCTTCCAGTGTCAGCGCCGGGAGGCCGGGAAGACGGATCGAGTTGGACCTGAAGGGATCAGGTGAGCGCAGCGAGGGCCTGCAGGTAGTCGTCGGCGCTGCGCGCCTCACCGGGGCCGTTGACGACCATCCAGCGGATGACGCCCTCCTTATCGATGACGAAGGAACCGCGCGTCGCGAAGCCCTTGTCCGCCAGGAACACCCCGTACGCGGTCGAGACCGTACCGTGCGGCCAGTAGTCACTGAGGAGGTGGTGCGTGAGGTTCTCCTGGGTGGCGAAGACCTTCAACGACGGCACACTGTCGCACGAGATGCTCAGGGTGACGGTGTCGTCGTTGTCGAAATCGGGCTGCCGGTCGCGGATGACGCACAGCTCGCCCGTGCAGATGCCGGTGAAGGCGAAGGGATAGAACGTCACCACGACGTTCTTGCGACCGCGGAAGTCCGACAGGGTGACCTGCTGGCCGTACTGGTTGCTGAGGGTGAAGTCGGGGGCGAGATCGCCGACCTGCGGTGCGCGCGACTCTCCCGATGATGCTGCGGCCACGTCGATGCCCTCCGATCCACGATCACCGGGCCCTCGCCCGGCGTCGCGAAACTAGCGCTTGGCCCGGGGGGCGACGAGCCGGGTCCCCTGCCAGCCGGGGGCCGCGCTGATGGTGCTCGTCTGCTGCAGGCCGGCGGTGGGAGCGGCGTCGGCTATGTCCTCCGGTTCGACGTGGCCAGCGCGGCCCGGCTTGGGGGTCAGCAGCCATACGACGCCGTGGTCGGCCAGCGGGCCAATCGCGTCGACCAGGGCGTCGACGAGGTCGCCGTCGTCCTCGCGCCACCAGAGCAGGACCACATCGACCACGTCGTCGAAGTCCTCGTCGACCATCTCGTCGCCGATGATCTCCTCGACGGCCAGCCTCAGGGCCTCGTCCACGTCGGTGTCGTACCCGACTTCCTGGACGGTGCTCCCGGGCTCAAGCCCGAGCCGACCGGCTCGTGTCCGAGCCTCGTCGTCCGCTGCGGCGGTCACGTCACTCCCTGTCTTCCCGACCGAGGCCCAGCCCTGCGGACCTGCGGTTCACAGGGCCGGCGTGCCCCGTTTCAGGGGGTAGTCCACCGGAGTGCGGGCCGGTGCGCAAGCCTCCCGGCCGCATTGGCACGACTTTGTTGCCCGATCACAAGGGCGCACTCGGGGCTGCCCGTCCCAGGGCCATGCGCAAGGATGGAGCCACAGCCGCAAGCCCGTTGCCGGGACCGGTGATCCCGGACCCGGCTCTGAGTCGAAGGAATGCCGTGACCACCGGACGTGACCGAGACCCGCTGCTCGCCAGCGGCCTGCCCACCCAGTACGTCGACGTCGACCCCGACGAGACCTCGGAGTGGATCGAGTCCTTCGACAATGTCGTCGAGCACTCGGGCAACTACCGTGCGCGCTACCTCATGCTCTCGCTCCTGCGGCGCGCCACCGAGCGCAATGTCGGCGTGCCCAGCCTGCGCAGCACCGACTACATCAACACCATCCCGCCGGAGCGCGAGCCGTCCTTCCCCGGTGATGAGAAGGTCGAGAAGCAGATCCGCCGCATGATCCGCTGGAACGCGGCCATCATGGTCCACCGCGCGCAGCGGCCCGGAATCTCGGTCGGCGGCCACATCTCCAGCTACGCCTCGTCCGCGACGCTGTACGAGGTCGGCTTCAACCACTTCTTCAAGGGCCCGGACCATCCCGACGGTGCTGATCAGGTCTTCTTCCAGGGCCACGCCTCCCCCGGCGTCTATGCCCGCGCCTTCCTCGAGGGCCGCCTCACTGAGCACCAGATGGACGGCTTCCGGCAGGAGGTGTCGCACGCCGGTGGCGGCCTCCCCTCCTACCCGCATCCGCGCCTGATGCCATGGTTCTGGCAGTTCCCGACCGTGTCGATGGGACTCGGGCCGCTCAACGCCATCTACCAGGCCCGCTTCAACAAGTACCTCCAGCACCGCGGCATCAAGGACACCTCCGGGCAGCGCGTGTGGGCCTTCCTCGGTGACGGCGAGACCGACGAGGTCGACGCCGTGGGCGCGCTCACGCTCGCCTCGCGCGAGGAGCTCGACAACCTGACGTTCGTCGTCAACTGCAACCTGCAGCGGCTCGACGGGCCGGTGCGCGGCAACGGCAAGATCATCCAGGAGCTGGAGAGCCTGTTCCGCGGTGCCGGCTGGAACGTGATCAAGGTCGTCTGGGGCCGCAAATGGGACCAGCTGCTCGCTGCCGATCGCGACGGCGCGCTGGTCAACATCATGAACAACACGCCCGACGGCGACTTCCAGACGTTCAAGAGCGAGGACGGCGCCTTCGTCCGCGAGCACTTCTTCGGCAGGGATCCGCGCACCGCCAAGCTCGTCGAGGCGTGGAGCGACGAGGAGATCTGGAGCCTGCAGCGCGGCGGCCACGACTACCGCAAGATGTACGCCGCCTACGAGGCCGCTACGCGTGTGAAGGGCCAGCCCACCGTGATCCTCGCCAAGACGATCAAGGGATGGACCCTCGGGTCGCACTTCGAGGCACGCAACTCCACTCACCAGATGAAGAAGCTCACCCTTGACGACCTGAAGTCCTTCCGCGACACCCTGCAGCTGCCGATCACCGACGCCCAGCTCGAGGAGAACCCCTACCTCCCGCCGTACTACCACCCGGGGCCCGACGACGAGGCCCTTCAGTACATGCAGCACGTACGTCGCAATCTCGGGGGCTCCTACCCGGCTCGGCGCAGCATCGCCGCACCACTCAAGCAGCCCGCCGACGACGAGTACTCGGCGGTGATGCGCGGATCGGGCAAGCAGGAGATCGCCACCACCATGGCCTTCGTGCGCCTGCTCAAGGACCTCATGAAGGACCCGGACATCGGCCCACGATTCGTGCCGATCATCCCGGACGAGGCACGCACCTTCGGGATGGACTCTCTCTTCCCCACCGCGAAGATCTACTCCCCGCACGGGCAGCAGTACCTCTCCGTAGACCGTGAACTCATGCTCAGCTACAAGGAGTCGGTGCAGGGGCAGATCCTGCACGAGGGCATCAACGAGGCTGGGTCCGTCGCATCGTTCACCGCCGTCGGGTCGTCGTACTCCACCCACGGCGAGTCGATGATCCCGATCTACATCTTCTACTCGATGTTCGGCTTCCAGCGCACCGGTGACGGGTTCTGGGCCGCCATGGACCAGATGGCGCGCGGCTTCGTCATCGGCGCGACTGCGGGGCGCACGACCCTCAACGGCGAGGGCCTGCAGCATGAGGATGGCCACTCGCACCTGCTGGCCGCCACGAACCCGGCAGTCGTGTCGTACGACCCCGCGTTCGCCTACGAGATCGGTCACATCGTCAAGGACGGCCTGCGCCGCATGTACGGCGAGGATCCGGAGAACGTCTTCTACTACCTGACGATGTACAACGAGCCCTACGTGCAGCCGGCCGAACCGGCAGACGTCGACGTCGACGGCATCCTGCGCGGCATGCACCTGGTGTCACCCGCACCGGCGGACGCTGCTGGTCCGCGAGTCCAGCTGCTGGCCAGCGGCGTTGGCGTGAACTGGGCCATCAAGGCACAGGACCTCCTGCGTGACGACTGGGGCGTGCAGGCCGACGTCTGGTCGGTGACATCCTGGAACGAGCTGCGTCGCGACGGCCTGGAGGTCGACCGCCACAACCTGCTGTACCCGCAGGCCGAGCCACGGGTTGCCTACGTGACGAAGCGCCTGACCGGCCGGCCGGGTCCCGTCGTCGCCGTGTCCGACTACATGCGCGCCGTGCAGGACCAGATCCGCGACTGGGTGCCCGGCGACTTCGTCTCCCTCGGCACAGACGGTTGGGGGATGTCCGACACCCGTGGCGCGCTGCGCCGGCACTTCCTCGTCGACGCCGAGTCGATCACCGTGCAGGCCCTCAGCCGACTGGCCCGCACAGGTGAGTTCGACCGCAGTCGACTGGCCGACGCGATCGACCGCTACGACCTGCTCGATCCCGCAGCGGCCGATGCAGGCAACACGGAGGGAAGTGGCTGATGCCGACCAGCGATCCGAGGCGCTTCCTCGCCTACCTGGAGGCGGAGCGGAACGCGGCCCTGCTCTACCGAGCCCTGGCCGAGACCGTCACCGGCGACCGTCGCGAGGCCATGCTCGAACTGGCCGCCATCGAGGAGGAGCACGCCGAGCACTGGGTCGAGAAGCTGCAGGAGGCGGGGGTCGCCGTGCCCCCCGCTCCGACCACGCTCGATCCCACCGACGCCGCGCTCGTGGCCCGGGCCCGCGGAGCCGGCTTCGCTGACGTCCTCACCCAGCTGGAGGAGGCGGAGGACGCCGGAGCCGGGATGTACGACGACGAGCCCGACGCTCCGGCATCGATGGCGCAGGACGAGCGCGAGCACCGTGCGGTCTTCGAGAAGATGCGCCTGGAGTACCAGTCGACGCCGACGTCAGTCGCCTCACTCGCCCCCGTGGCTCCCCGAGCACCCGTCGGCGGCGAGCACTGGCACCGCACCGACAAGTCAGGATCCATGCGCGCTGCCGTCTTCGGCGTGAGCGACGGCCTGGTGAGCAACACCGCCCTCGTCATGGGCTTCGCCGGCGCTGCACCCAGCAACGCGACCATCCTCTTCGCCGGCATCGCGGGCCTTCTCGCGGGAGCCTTCAGCATGGCCGCCGGTGAGTACGTCAGCGTCGCGAGCCAGCGAGACCTCTTCCGTCGCGAGATCGAGATGGAGGCCTCGGAGCTGCGCGAGAAGCCACTCGAGGAGCAGAAGGAGCTCGAGCTCATCTACCGGGCCAAGGGCCTGGACCGCGAGAGTGCTGCTGCGGTCGCCAAGCAGATCATGAGCAATCCGAAGACGGCCCTCGACACCCTCGCGCGCGAGGAGCTGGGACTGGATCCCGACGAACTCGGCTCACCGGTCAAGGCGGCGCTCGCCAGCTTCATCGCCTTCGCGATCGGCGCGTCCGTCGTGGTGATCCCGTACCTGTTCTTCCTCGGCGCCGGAGCCTCGACGATCGTTCCGACAGTCCTGGCAATCACCATCGCACTCATCGCCATGGTCGTGGTGGGTGCCTACGTGGGTCACATGTCCGGACGCGGCATGGTCTTCTCCGCGCTGCGACAGGTCGCCTGGGGCGCGGGCGCGGCGCTTGTCACCTTCGTGATCGGCCGCATCGTCGGCATCCAGGTCGGCTAGCCGAGGCATGCGACCGGACATCACGCCGCTGACCCGGGCCACGGGCGAGCTCACCACCTTGGCCACCAAGCGGATGGAGGAGACCCTTCCGTGGTTCCGGACCCTCGGGCCCGACGAGCGCTCCTGGGTCTCGCTCGTCGCACGGGCCGGCATCACCGCCTTCCTGGACTGGCACGAGTCGCCCCAGGCTGCACCCGAGCTGACGGCTGATGTGTTCGGCGCCGCCCCACGCACCCTGGCCCGGGTCATCTCGCTGGAGCAGACGGTCGACCTCGTGCGGACCACCGTCGGGGTCGTGGAGTCCGCCCTCGACGACCTCGTCGCCGAGCCCGATCGACCGGCACTGCGCCTGGCCGTCCTGCGCTACTCCCGGGAGATCGCCTTCTCCGCAGCCGAGGTCTACGCGCGCGCGGCCGAGGCACGCGGCGCCTGGGACGCCCGTCTGGAGGCCCTCGTCGTCGACGCCCTGATGCGCGACGAGGTCGACGACTCCGTGCTCGGCCGTCTGGCCGCGCTGGGCTGGTCGGCCCATTCCTCACTGCTGGTGCTCGCGGGCTTGGCGCCGGTCGGCGACCCCGGCACCGCGCTCGACGTCCTGCGTCGCACGGCCGAGCACCACACCCTGCCGCTGCTGAGCGGAATCCACGGCACGACCCTGCTCGCCGTCATCAGCGCCGGTCCGGACCCCATGCGCTCCGCGCGGCTGCTCACCCCGCACTTCGGGCCCGGGCCCGTCGTCGTCAGCGCCCCGGTCGACGGGCTCGCCCAGGTGCCCGGCGCGGCGCGCTCGGCGGTGGGCGGCCTCACGGCGGCCTGGGGCTGGCCGGATGCCCCGCGCCCGGTCGCCGCCGACGACCTGCTGCCCGAGCGCGCTCTTGCCGGGGACCCGGAGGCGTCGGCGGAACTCGTCAGCGCCGTGCACGACGCCCTGCTGGCCGATGCAGCCCTGTACGACACCGCCTGCGCCTTCCTCGAGCGCACGCCCTCCCTCGAGGCGACCGCCCGGGCCCTGTTCATCCACCCCAACACCGTCCGCTACCGGCTGCGACGGATCGCGGAGACCACCGGCTTCAGCGCCACGGACCCCCGTGGGGCCTACTCCCTGCGGATCGGCCTGACCCTGGGCCGACTGCGGGCCGAGCCCCTGCCCTGAGGGGGGCCACACTGCGCCGGTGTTGTAGGTTTCCTACAACCACGCCGGGGCGAGATTGGCCGAGCCAACAGCGCCTTCCCACCAACCTTCACGGAAGGCTACGACCGTGCTCGTCGTCGTCGCGCCCGGACAGGGCTCCCAGACCCCCGGCTTCCTGACCCCCTGGCTCGACGTCCCGGGCGTGCGCGACCGGCTCGAGTGGCTGTCCGCCGTGTGCGGTCTGGATCTCCTGGAGCACGGCACGGTGTCCGACGCCGACGTCATCCGCGACACCGCGGTGGCCCAGCCGCTGATCGTCGGCGCGGGCCTGGTCACGCTGCTGAGCCTGTTCCCCCACCCGGCCAATGCCTTCTCGCGCATCGGCGCCGGCGCCGGTCACTCGGTGGGCGAGATCACCGCCGCCGTCGGGTCGGGCGTTCTCACCGCCGAGCAGGCCATGGTCTTCGTCCGCGAGCGCGGCCGCGGCATGGCCGCCGCCGCAGCCGTGACCCCGACCGGCATGAGCGCCGTGCTCGGCGGGGATCCCGATGTCGTCGTCGCCAAGGCCACCGAGCACGGCCTGACGCCGGCCAACATGAACGGAGCCGGGCAGATCGTCGTCGCCGGGACCCTCACCCAGCTAGAGGCCTTCGCCGCCGACCCGCCTGAGGGAGCCCGAGTGCGTCCGCTCGAGGTCGCCGGTGCCTTCCACACCGAGCACATGGCCTCCGCCGTCAGCACCCTCGCGGGCTACGCCAAGGCCATCACGACGCATGATCCGCGCATCCCGCTCATCTCCAACGCCGACGGCCGGATCGTCCACGACGGTCGCGAGGTGCTCTCCCGACTGGTCACCCAGGTCAGCAATCCGGTGCGCTGGGATCTGTGCATGGCCGCCATGGGCGACATCGGCGTGACCGCCGTCATCGAGATCCCCCCGGCAGGCACCCTCACGGGCCTGATCAAGCGCACCCTGCCCGGGGTCGAGACCCTTGCCCTCAAGAGCCCCGACGACCTCCCCGCGGCCTGGCGCCTGATCAACGACCACGGCCGACCTGCTGGCCTGGACGTTCATCCCACGTGGCGCATGGTGGTGGCCCCCATCAAGGGATCGTTCCATCGCTCCGCAGGCGCTGAGGTGGGCAGCGACCTGCCGGTCGGCGCCGTCATCGGCTCGGTGCAGACCCTTCGCGAGACCATCCCGGTGGTCGCCCCGCACGGGGGCACGGTCGTCGAGTGGCTCGTGGAGGACGGTGACCCGGTGGGGCCCGGACAGCCGCTCATCCGCCTGCACCCGCTGGCGCAGGAAGCGCACGCATGACCGTCACCCTGCGGCCCTCGACCGGGGCCCCCCACGGACGCATCCTGTCCGTGGCCGGCTACCGGCCGGCGCGCATCGTCACCAATGCGGAGATGTGCGAGCGCATCGACTCCTCCGACGAGTGGATTCGCGAGCGGTCCGGGATCATCGAGCGCCGATACGCCGCCCTCGACGAGAGCGTTGCCGACATGGCAGTACGAGCCGCGGGCGAGGCCCTCGAGCGTGCCGGGATCGATCCGACCCGCGTCGGCATGGTGCTCATGGCCACCGTGACGCATCCCTACCAGACTCCCTCGGCTGCCGCCGACGTCGCGCATCGCATCGGTGCCACTCACGCAGCCGCCATGGACATCGCCGCAGCATGCGCCGGCTTCTGCTACGGCATAGAGCTCGCCAACAGCCTCATCCGCACCGGCGGTGCGGAGTACGTCGTCGTCGTGGGCGTCGAGAAGCTCTCCGACTGGATCGACCCCCACGATCGCAGCACGGCATTCCTGTTCGCCGATGGTGCCGGTGCCGTGGTGCTCGGCCCCTCGGACATACCGGCCATCGGTCCCGTCGCCTGGGGCTCGGACGGCGGGCAGCTCGACGCGATCACCATGACGCAGTCACTGATCGACTACAAGCACGTCGGCGGCACCGTCTTCCCCGCCCTGCAGATGCAGGGACAGCAGGTGTTCCGCTGGGCCGTGGGCGAGATGACCAAGGTCGCCCAGCAGGCCCTCGAGGTGGCCGGCGTCGACGCCGCCGACCTCGACGCCTTCATCCCCCACCAGGCCAACATGCGCATCACCGACGCCATGGTGCGCGCCCTGAAACTGCCCGACCACGTACCCGTCGCGCGTGACATCGCCTACACGGGCAACACGTCCGCCGCGTCCATCCCACTGGCGATGCAGAGCATGCTCGACAGCGGGGAGATCCCCCACGGAGGCACCGCGCTGCTCATCGGGTTCGGTGCCGGCCTCGTCTACGCCGCTCAGGTCGTGACGCTGCCCTGACCGACCCGTACCCTGCTTCCGAGCTCGACGTCCGAACAACCGCCCATCACCAGACGCACCACCGAAACCGAGAGGAACACGCAATGAGCCAGGAGATCCTCGACGGCCTCGCCGTCATCGTCAACGAGGTCGCCGGAGTCCCCGTCGAGGACGTCCAGTCCGACAAGTCCTTCGTCGACGACCTCGACATCGACTCCCTGTCCATGGTCGAGGTCGTCATGGCCGCCGAGGACAAGTGGGGCGTCAAGATCCCCGACAGCGAGGTCAAGAACCTCAAGACCGTGGGCGACGCCGTCGCCTACATCGCGGCGAACCAGTAGCCGCCCGCGCGGTCCGTCCGCGCACCAGCAGCCGAATGCGCGGTCCGTCCGCGCACCAGCAGCACCGGACGGTGACCGGGGACCACTCCCCGGTCACCGAACCGAGTCGCCGTCACGACGAGAAGGAGCACGCTTCCATGGCGCGTGAAGTCGTTGTCACCGGCCTGGGCATGACGACGCCCGTTGGCGGGGACGTCGAGTCCAGCTGGCAGGCAGTCCTCGCCGGCAGGTCCGGCATCCGGCTCATCGATGAGCCCTGGGTGGCGGAGCAGCCCGCGAAGATCGCCGGCATCATGGCCGTCGATCCCGCCGAGGTCCTCGACCGAGTGGAGGCCCGTCGGCTCGACCGCGGCCAGCAGGCCGCACTCGTCGCAGCCCGCGAGGCATGGTCACAGGCGGGCAGCCCGCAGGTTGACCCCGAGCGGCTCGGCGCGGTGATCTCGACCGGCATGGGCGGCCTCACCTCGCTCATGGACGCCTACGACACCCTGCTCGAGCGCGGACCCTCGCGCATCTCCCCGCACATGGTCACGCAGATCATGCCCAATGGCCCCGCCGCCATCGTCGGCCTCGAGGTGGGCGCCCGTGCGGGAGTCCACGGCCAGGTGAGCGCGTGCGCCTCCGGCGCCGAGGCCGTGTCGTACGCGGCGCGCATGATCCAGACCGGTCGCGCCGACGTCGTCATCTGCGGCGGGACCGAGGCCGTCATCCATCCGATCACCATGGCCGGATTCGCGGCCATGCGGGCACTGTCGACGCGCAACGACGATCCCGCCGCCGCGTCGCGGCCCTATGACGTCGGCCGCGACGGCTTCGTCATGGGCGAGGGCGCGGGTGTGCTCGTGCTGGAGTCTGCGGAGTTCGCGGCGGCCCGCGGAGCCACCGTGCTCGCCGTCTACGGAGGCGCGGGCCTTGCCTCCGACGGCCACCACATCGCCCAGCCCGACCCGGAGGGCCTCGGCGCGGCTCGCGCGATGGGCTTCGCCCTCGCCGATGCCGGGCTCACCGTCGATGACATCGTGCACATCAACGCGCACGCGACGTCCACCCCTCAGGGCGACATAGCCGAGTCGGTCGCCATCCGGGCGGCCCTCGGCTCCCGCACGGACGACGTCGTCGTCACCGGCACCAAGTCCATGACCGGCCACCTGCTCGGTGGCGCGGGTGCCATCGAGTCGGTGTTCACCATCCTCGCGCTGCGGGACCGACTGGTGCCACCGACCGCGAACCTCGTCGACCAGGACCCGGAGATCACCCTCGACGTGGCGGCAGGCTCACCGCGTCCGCTGCCCGCCGGCGACGTCGCGGCTCTCAACAACTCGTTCGGTTTCGGCGGCCACGATGTCGCCCTCGTGTTCAGGAGTGCGTGACATGACCCAGGCGTCGGGCACGACAGCGGCCGGTGACACCCAACTCGACCCACGTCACCCACTGGTCCGCCTCGGCGCGTTCTTCGATGACGGGGAGTTCACCCCCATCACACCCATCGACGACCGCGGGGTCATCGCGGCTGTCGGTCGTGCGAACGGCACCCACGTCGTGGCCTTCTGCACCGATCCAACGGTGCAGGGCGGGGCGATGGGCTTCGAGGGATGCCGCGCCATCATCACCGCATACGACCGCGCGTTCGCCGACTCGTCCCCCGTCATCGGCCTCTGGCACTCCGGCGGTGCACGCCTTCGCGAGGGCGTCGCGAGCCTCGATGGTGTCGGCCGCGTCTTCGCCGCGCAGACCCGCATCTCGGGCAAGGTTCCGCAGATTTCCGTCGTGCTCGGCCCCGCCGCCGGTGGCGCGGCCTACGGCCCGGCACTCACCGACATCGTGATCCTCGGTCCGGCGGGACGCATCTTCGTCACCGGTCCGGAGGTCGTGCGTTCGGTCACCGGTGAGGACGTCGACATGGACCGTCTCGGTGGCCCTGAGCCGCACGGTCGACGCAGCGGCGTCGTCCACATCACCACCGACTCCGAGCAGGAGGCGCTCGACCAGGCGCGCACGCTCGCGACGCTGCTGGGGTATCAGGGCTCGCTGGACCTGGACTCGATCCATGACGTCGACCTCGGCGCGAGCCTGCCGGACTCCTCGCGACGCGCCTATGACGTCCATCCCATGGTCGAGCAGTTCTGCGACGCCGGGACCTTCGTCGAGCTCCACGCCAAGTGGGCGCCCAACATGGTCGTCGGTCTGGGCCGCCTCGGTGGCCGCACGGTCGGCATCGTGGCCAACAACCCGCTGCGACTCGGCGGGTGCCTGGACTCCAACAGCGCGGAGAAGGCGGCCCGCTTCGTGCGCATGTGCGACGCGTTCGCGGTGCCGCTCGTCGTCCTCGTGGATGTGCCCGGCTACCTGCCGGGCGTGGGCCAGGAGTGGGAGGGCGTGGTCCGCCGCGGCGCCAAGCTGCTGCACGCTTTCGCCGAGTGCGTCGTCCCGCGGGTCACGGTCGTCACGCGCAAGGCCTACGGCGGCGCGTACGTTGCGATGAACTCCGCCTCGCTCGGCGCGACCAAGGTGTTCGCGTGGCCCGATGCGGAGGTCGCGGTCATGGGCGCCGTCGCCGCGATCCGGATCCTGCACCGCCGGCGCCTGGCCGAGGTTCCCGAGGACGCCCGAGCTCAGGTCGAGCTCGAGCTCGCGGCCGAGCACGAGGTGATCTCCGGCGGCATCGCGCGGGCGGTGGACATAGGCGTCGTGGATGCCGTTGTCGACCCCTCCGTCACCCGGTCGACGGTGGCGCGCGTGCTCTGGGACACCCCCGGCGTCCGCGGCCAGCACGGCAACATCCCCCTCTGACCTCCCCGTTTCTCCCGCTAAGCGGGACAAGCAGGGCCCAACGGGCCTGATGCCGGGGCTTGACCCCTGTTTGTCCCGCTTAGCGGGAGAAACGGGGCCCAAGGGGCCCAAACCGGGGGCTTCACCCCCGTTTGTCCCGCTTAGCGGGAGAAACGGGGTCGCTAGACGACGTGGTGGAGGATCCGAACGGTGGAGCCCTCGTGGGCGCACCGGAAGGGCTCGAGCTCCTCGTCCCACGGGGTGCCGATCAGCCGGGCGATCTCGTCAGCGAGCGACTCCCCCGTCGTGGCGACCTGGGACAGCGCCGTGCGCAGGCGGTCCTCCGGCACCATGACGTCACCGTGCGCCCCGATGCTGGCCCGGAACAGGCCGAGCACCGGGGTGAACGAGAACCGCTCCCCTTCACGGCCCGGGCTGGGATCCTCCGTGACCTCGTGGCGCATCTGACGGAAGGCGTGCAGGGCGCTGGCGATCCGGGCACCGGTGCCCAGCGGGCCGCCCCAGATCAGCTCGGCGCGGACGCATCCGGGCTCGACCGGCTGCGCAGCCCAGTCGACGTCCACGCGGGAGCCGAAGACGCGGGCGAGGGCCCACTCGACGTGCGGGCTGACCGCCCGAGGGCATGAGTGGATGAAGATGACACCCCGAGCCGGCCCCATGCTGGGACCAGCGTCGGACGCACCCCGCGCATTGACGACGACCGTCATGTCCGCCTCCTTCGAGAGTCGCCTTCCCCAGCGTTCTCGAACGGACGGCACCGTCGGTGCGTGTGACGAGGATAACCTTCCGGGGCGCCTGAGGCGCAACGACACCACGCCGTGTCGACCCGATCCCTGTCTGGCGACCCCTAGCCCACCTGCACCAGCAGCCGGGCCCCCGTGACCCCGAGGTACAGGGCGATCAGCAGGGCCATGGCGGCGATGAGCTGGAGCTGGTGGTCCATCGTGAAGCGGTAGATGCGCTGGAAGGCCCGGTCCGCCCGGTGACCGAGCACCAGCCGGGCCGCCAGAGGGCCGAGGACCGGTGACAGCGCCAGGGTGTAGAGCAGGACCAGCAGCCCGATCTTCACGAACAGGCTCACGTCGGCCACGGCGATGTCGTGGAGCGCCGGGGCCAGGACGACGAACGACGAGAGGTCCTTGATGCTCAGCGCGAACGCGACGCCGAGGAAGACCCACGTCGAGGCCCGAGCGACGTAGCCCTGGACGTCGCGTTCGGTCTGCGCCTGCAGTCCCGGGTGCGGCATCAGCAGGACGATCCCGACGACGACGAGCACTGCGGCCGCGGTCAGGCGCAGGGCGATGGCCACGTCCGACGGCGTGCCGGTCGACGTGGGCAGCTGGGCAAAGCCGAACAGGAGCAGCCCGCCGACGAGGACGAAGGCCGAGGACCCGCCGATCGCCACAGCCAGGGCGCGCCGCTTCCAGGGATCACCAGAGCAGACGAGGATCTGCAGGGCGAGCAGCGACGGGGTGAAGGCCGCCGCGATGCCCAGCAGGACCGTCTGCCCGACCAGACCGAGCACGCCCACATCCCCATCCAATCAGCACGTGCACACGGAGGTCTCTAGCCGAGGGCGTCGAGTGCCTCGTCGATCATCTCCTGCGTAGTCGACGGATGGAGGAACGCAAGACGACCCACCACCTCGCCGCGCCAGCGACTGGAGGTGACGAAGGCCCGCTGGCGCTCGAGCAGGTCGTCAGACCATGCCGCGTACTCATCGATCCCCCAGCCATGTCGGCGGAAGAGCACGATCGACAGGTCGGGATCCCGCACGAGTTCACAGTCTGGCCGCTCCTGCAGGCGAACGGCTGCGTACCGAGCGAGGTCGATACCGCGGTCGACGGCATCGCGGTAGGCGTCGATCCCGTTCACGGCGAGCGAGAACCACAGGGGCAAGCCGCGGGCGCGCCGCGTCAGGTGGTGAGCGAGATCGCTGGGATTTATGTCGCCGCCGTGGATCACATCGAGATAGGAGGCATCCTGGGTGTGCACCGCCGCTGCGAGGCGGGGCTCACGGTAGAGCAGTGCCGCCGCGTCGAACGGGGCGAACCACCACTTGTGCGGATCCATGATGACGGAGTCGGCTGCCTCGATGCCGGTGAAGCGGGGGCGCACCCGCTCGGACAGGATTCCGGCTCCTCCGTAGGCCCCGTCGACGTGGAACCACCAGCCCATCTCGCGCGCGACGTCACCGATCGTCGCGATCTCGTCGATGATCCCGGCATTGGTGGTGCCTGACGTCGCCACCACGGCGCAGATGTCGGACGGGTCCGGATCGGCTGCAACAGCACGGCGGATGGCGGGGCCGGTGAGCACACCGTCGGTGGACCGAGTGTCGACGACGAGGGCTGTCATCATCGTCACGTTCAGGCTGTTGGCGATTGAGGAATGGGCCTGGTCACTGACGATGACCCGCAGCGAGATATCGGGCAGACCTGCATCGCGCCGCCTGCGTCGCATCGTGTCGCGCGCGACGACGAGGGCCGACAGGTTGGCCGCCGAGCCACCCGAGACGAACACCCCACCCGACTCCTGGGGCATGCCGACCAGGTCGGCGAGGACCCGAAGGGCCTGGTTCTCCGCCATGACCGCACCCGCGGCCTCGAACCACGAGATGCCCTGGAGCGAGGCCGCGGACACCACCATGTCGAACAGCAGTGACGCCTTGGTGGGCGCCGACGGCACGAAGCTGAACATCCGGGGACTGTCGGCCGACAGCACGGTCGGCGCGAGGTCGTTCTCGTACAGCGCGAAGACCTCGCGGAAGTCCCGCCCGGACTCCGTGATGAGCCCCTCGAGTGCCGTCGCGAGGTACTGGCGGTCGGCCAGGCCGTCGAGGGGAGCCTCGGCCGCCAGGAGGCGATCGGACACGTATGCCAGCAGCTGCTGCACCATCGCCGGATCTGCGCGGTGCATGCGGGAGGCGTCGGCGGACAGGGAGTTCGGGGAGTCGGACGGATCGATGATCACGAAGGGGACCTCCGGCACGCCGGCCGGGGCCGGTAGACGCGCCGTCAGCCTTCCTGCCAGCAGGCGTCCCTCGGATGCTAGCGAGCCATGCCAGCGCTCACCACGCCACCGTGTTGACGTCCGCCGACCCGGACGACCACGGCACGGCGACCCACGACCCGCGGGATGCCCGGGAGATCGACGGCGGGCAGAATTCCCGGCATGGCCCCCACCCGTCGCATCATGGCAACCAGCGGAGGATTCGTCGGCACAGGCCTGTGGGGTGTGATGCGCCCCGGCGGCACCCTTCGGCGTGCTCTGGAGCTGTCGGGCCGTACGCGGCCGCGGGTGTGCTTCGTCCTGACGGCGAGCGGCGACGACCCGGCATATCTCGCGACCATGTACTCGGCGATGTCCGACGCAGGCTGCGACCTCGATCACCTGGCCCTGTTTCCGCAGCCGAACCGCCCACCGCGGGACGCCCTGGCCGCCGCGGACGTCATCTGGGTCGGCGGTGGCAGTGTCGCGAACCTGCTCGCGCTGTGGCGCCTCCACGGCGTCGACGAGGCCATGCACGACGCATGGGAGCGCGGTGCCGTGCTCGCTGGAGTCAGCGCCGGCTCCATCTGCTGGCATGTCGGCGGCCCGACGGACTCCTTCGGCACAGAGCTCCGACTGGCGGGCAACGGCCTGGGCCTCGTCCCCTTCGGCAATGCCGTGCACTACGACTCCGAGGCCCAGCGACGCCCGCTGACCCACGAACTGGTGCAGTCGGGCGCTCTTCCGACCTCCTTCGCAACCGACGACCGCATCGGCCTGCTGTACGAGGGCGATGATCCGGTCGAAGTCGTCTGCGACGACCCTGCGGCCTACCCCGACGCAGCCGCATACCGCGTGGAACTCACCGGCGGTCAGGTGGTGGAGACCCGCCTGCCGGTGGGTCGACTCGCCTGAGGGTGGATCAGGACGCCACGCGGGCGGCCTGGGCCTCCGCCTGCTGCACGAGGAGCTGCAGGCGCGTGGTGGTGGACGTGAGTTCGCCATCCCAGTGCTGGGCCCGCACGCACCACATCACCCGCTCCTGGCCCTCGAGGAGCTCGTTGCGCACGTGATGGTTGGCCCGGGCGCCCAGTCGCTCGAGGACGCGGTCGGCAGCGGCAACCCAGACCTCCGCCACCTGCAGGTGCTGGGCCTCCTTGGCCATCTCGCGCACATGCGACCTGGCCTTCGGCTCGTCCGGCGACACCTCGTGGAGGTCCTTCAGGAGCCGGTCCACAGCGGTGACGAAGTCGCGGACGACGAGATCGTGGGCGGGGGATGTGCGAAGCAGGTGAAGCAGGTCCTCGCAGGCCTTCTTCACGTCGGCACGCGCGGAGTAGAAGCGCTCGTGCGATCGGTGGGGGACTTCCTTGGCAGCGGTGCGGCTGAGGCGGTTCTTGCCGGAATCAGAGGTCTTCATCATGCGCTCCTTCACCGATAGTCACGGATGAGCGTCCAGCTCTCTTCATTGTGGTCCCGCATCGCGGCGGCGTCCACGACATCGGACGAAGTCGGGACCAAAGCCCCGACCGGCGTGTCACAGGACCCAACACGAGTCACAGGAGTCGACCCGTCCACGTCAGGCCCGGTCACCCGCCGGGAGGGTCTCGGGCACGGCCGTCACGACGACGTTGTCCTGGTAACCACCACGGTCCGGGTCGTACACGCCGCCGCAGCTGATCAGCGTCAGTCGCGGAGTGCCGTCCGCGGCGAAGAGCTCCTCGTACGGCAGGCGCTGCTTGCGGATGGACTCTCGGGCCACGACCCTGAAGTCGAGCGACTCGTCCGTCGCGGTGCGGATCGTGAGCCGGTCATCGACGTCGAGTCGACCGAGGTCGTAGAAGACCCCTTGTCCCTGACCACGCCCATCGCGATGGGCGACGAGCACAGCCGAGCCCTGGTCAGCGCCGGGCGGAACGCCGAGCTCGTACCAGCCCACGAGCGTGACGTCGTCGGGGATCGCCAGTGCGCCGTCACGCCGAATTCCGACGGGGACGACACGTGCGGACACGTCGATCGCCGGAATGCGAACGGCGCGCGGAACGGGAACGCGCAGGACGGTCGATGGGGCGCTCAGCGGCGCCGGTGCATCGCCGCTCTCCGCCGTTGTCGTCGTTTCGGGGTGGGCCTGCGACGTGGGCCCGGCGCTGCTGCTCACCGGTCTGGCCCCCGCGGAGACCACGGTGCCAGCGATCTGCTGCTGCCACTGGTTCACGGCGATGCCCAGCACACCCACGACCACGAGCAGGGCGCTGATGGCCGCGACCAAGGATCGGGATGGTGGACGCCTCACACTTTCAGAGTACGTCGCGAGTGCTCGGCAACCGGTACTGAGAACTAGACGCCGGCGAGGAGTCCACGCGCTCGCGCCTGCGCCACCGCCTCCTGTCGACCTCCGACGCCGAAGAACCGGTAGAGGACCATCGTCTCCTGACGCACGGTGGACTCGCTGAAGCCGATGCGCTTGGCGATCTGGGCATTGGTGAGGTCCTGGGCCATGAGAGCCAGCACCTCCTCCTGCCGAGTCGACAGTCTGCTGGGCGCGGGCCTGCGCCCGGGACTGCGCAGGTGCAGGGCGGAGAAGTCGGCCAGCGGCAGGGCCCGGTCGGTGCCGGGGGCTCCCAGGGCCTCGACGGCCCGATCGGGCAGTGCCGAGATGCTCGTGAGGAGGGACAGGTACAGCGCCAGGATCTCGCTCACCCCGGTGAGGTCCGCTCGCAGCCTCGTGTCGTCAGGCGGCAGCGCGAAGGTCACCTGCAGCACACCGACACGCTGGCTCGGCAGGATGAGCGGCCACGCCACGAGGGCGTTCGCATCCGGGCTGAGACCGAGGATGCGCTCCTGCCGGCTCAGCAGCCCGCTCGAATCCCCGACGACCACTGCCTGACCGGTGCGAACCGCATCGGCCATGGGCTGCCCGTCCCACAGCGAGACGGTGCTCATGGTCAGTGCCTCATCGGGCGCGACCCCGAACTCCCCGACGACGTGAAGGGCACCGTCAGCGCCGAACAGGGCGAGGACGACACTGCGCGGCTGGTGCCTGCCCAGGAGGTCGAGGGTCATCTCCTGGCAGATCTGCGCGCAGGTGGGACGCGTCATGAGGAGGCGCACCATGCGGAGCATGGCCGTCGCGTCGACGAGGTCTCCCCGTCGGCGGGTGGGCTCCTGACCTGCGGATTCGTTCACTCGCACTCCCCCAGTTCGCTTCGCTGTCGCCCGTGCACGATGCGGCTACCGGCGGCGCACCCGGTTCGTGCGCCAGGCCATGACCGCACCCACCGACAGACCGGACATGATGCTGGCGAGACTGACGAAGGATCCGATCGACAGAGCGCTGCCGAAGGAGCCGATCGACCCGACGGAGAGGGCCGATCCCACCGACCCGACCGACAGCACCGAGTTGCGGCAACCGATGCACAGGACGGAGTCCGTCGACCCGATGCTCCAGCGTGACCTCGACACCCTTGGAATGTAGCCGAGTCGGGATCCGCAATGCCTCCTGGGGCGATCACAGGGCTGCGGGCGCAAGGAAGGCGCAAGCACGTACCCGCCCATCGACCAGGACGAAGGTCCCGTCGTCGGCCGGCACCGAGGGCACTCCCCCGCGATCCGGCTCACGCGCCCGTGGTGACCCAGACCGTGAAGGCGGCGAAGAGAAGGAACCTCAGCAGGCGCCCGACGAAGGCGGCAGCGAAGAACAGCCACCAGCGCACGCCCACGGCTCCCGCGATGATCCCGGCCACGTCGAAGGCCGGGAAGGGCGGAGCCGAGACCGCGACGATGACCCAGAAGGCCCGGACGGGGTGCACGAGCTGGCGGGAGAACCAGGCCCCGGCACGGGTTCCCTCGAGAGAGCCCGCGCCGGCCCTGCCCGCCAGGAACCCGCTGATCTCCCCCAGGCTCGCGCCGAGCGCCGTGGCGATCGCGATGAGCCAGGGGAGGTCGGAGGCCTCCATCATCTGCAGGATGATCGGGTTGTACGGCACGGGCACGGCCACGGTGAGGTTGGTCAGGAAGGCCAGGACGAACGCGCCGGGCAGCTCGGCGCCGGACAGCCGCTCGAGCGCCGACTGGGCCCACGGGGTCCCGAGGAGCAGGTAGGCCGCCACGTTGAACAGCAGCAGGCCCAGCAGGGCCAGTGACAGCCGGATCCATGAGCGACGACGGGACTGCTGATGGCCACCGTCCGTGGTCGGTGTCCCCGGCACGCTCGCATCCTAGGGTCAGGGTGGAGGATCGATCACCGGACGAGAGGAGCAGCATGGAAGCCCGCGGTGCACGTGCAGCCGTCAACGCGGCCGTGGCAGGCACAGGCGCCATCGCGTTCACCGTGGTGTCCACCCTCGTACCTGCGGCGGCAGCGCCGGCGTCGTCCTCGTCGGCAGGAGTGGAGCCCCGTGCTGTCGCGCCGGGGTCGACGGCCGCCGATGCCCGACGTGATGCCCTCGCCATGCGCGACGACGCCGTGTCCCTGAGGCGGGACGTCGAACGGATGATGCAGCGCTATGTCGACACCTACGGCAGCCGTTTCACCGAGGCGGACCTGCATGAGCTGACCCGGCTGCGACGCAACGCCGACAGGCAGCTGTCCAGCGTCGTCGTCACCACCGGACGACTGTCGTCGGCGATCACCCGCACGCGAAGCAGCGTACAGATCGAGAATGCCCGGCGCGCCGCGCTGGCAGCATGGACGAGGGCTCGATCCGCCGCGGACTCCTCCTACGGGAGCGCCCGATCCATCATGGAGCCGCAGCTCTCGCTGGTGGAGCGCCTGCGCGCGCTGGGCGACTACAGCGACATGATGGGGCGCTTCGACGTCCTGGGAGAGCAGATCCGGACGGTCGGCACCTGACGGCCATCCCGCCTCGCCTGCGACACTGCATCCGGTGGTCACCCCGATGGGGCGATGGAGATGGTCGTGGCGATGGTGTGGGTGTCTCCGGGCCCGAGCAGCACAGCGGAGGACCCGATTGCCGCCGTCTCGATGCAGACCATCGATCTCCACTCATCATCGCCGAAGTCGTCCAGCGCACGCGCACGGTCGACCCACGGATTCCAGATCACTGTTGCCTCTGAACCGGACTTGTCCACGACGATCGTGCGCTCGAGCAGCGGATCGACCAGGTGCACGCGTCCGGCAGAGGAGTAGATGCGATCGATCTCACTATCGATGGTGACAGCGCCGGACTGGACCGCCTCGACTCCGAGGACCTTGTCGATGAAGGCTGCACCATCAAGGCCCTCGATGCGGATCGCCGTCACGTCGCCCACGGCAAGGTACGTGTGCAGGGCGATCTCGTAGGTGAACGGTGACGTTCCGAGGTTCGCAACCTCGACCGACACCTCCAGCGTGTCGGCGAACCGGGCCGTGGCGATCGCCCGGAAGTCATGGCCGAAGGACGTGGCCGGCGCATCACCGGTCCCCAGCACATGGACCACGGTCGTGGAGTCGGTATCCTCCTCGACGGAATCGAGCTGCCAGTCGCTGATCCGGGCGAATCCGTGGGCCGGCAGCAGGTCTCCGGTGCGCCCGGCGCCGAACCACGGGAAGCACACGGGGATGCCACCGCGGATCGCGACTCCCCTGGAGAAGACCGCATTGTCGCTGACCCACAGGACGTCGGCCGCACCTCGAGGCGCCCACGACAGCACCTGGGCGCCGTGATGGGTGACGCTTCCCCACGCGGCCGCGTTCGCGACGGTGACCTCGCCCATGAGCCGCCCCTTCCGCCGGCATCCTGCCACCCGGGCACAATGGGAGTCGATCGCCGCGCCAGGCAGGCGATCACCGGCCCGAGAGGGGGTGGCGCCGATGAACTGCCGCTACTGCGAGGACGAGGTCTACGTCGACGACGTGTGCGAACTTCATTTCCTACGGCGCCGCGAGATGGAGAAGGACTGGCACATGGGCGTGGGGCATTGACGCCCCACGCATCGCCCGCCGCTAGCCGATCTCGCTGAGCCTCGGCGCCACGATCTGCCGGAGCAGCTCGCCGTCGACGTCCCAGTCGACCGGCACCCGGACGGTCTTCTTGTTCAGCTGGTACCCGGCGAGAAGAGGTCGCAGCCGCTCGATGACGTTGTCTCCCCATGGGCCCAGGAGGACGTGCTCCTTGGCCACGGAGACCCCAATGACGTAGTCCTTGCCCCGCTTCAGCATGGGCTGGTTCCAGGCGATGACGAGTTCAAGGTCCGGGTAGTCCGCCATCAGCGACGCGAAGATTGCGCGGACTGTCGCGGAACGGACGGGATCGATCCCCGCCAGATACTCGTCAAGGGAGTCATACCGGCGGGAGCTGGTCGATCCGCGACTGTAGAGCACGAGGGCATTGGCGTGCGCCTGGCTGAATCCGTGGTTCTCGCGGAGGTAGGCGATCTGCTCGGGGAACTTGCGATCCGAGATCTCGGCCATCTGGTCGAACCAGAAAGACATCGGCTGGCCGTACTTGGCCTCGATGGCCGGAAAGTAGGACGATCGATCCGGGTTGGCGGGCACCGGGCGAGAATACCCATGGGCGGGATTCCCAGGTGCTTGGATGTGCGCATGTCCAGCCCCGCCACAGGAGCCAAGGAGGGCACGCAGGGCTTCTCCCTGCTCGAGGCCATTGCCGTTGGCGTCAACACCACGAGTCCGGCGTACTCCCTGGCCGCGATCCTGGCGCCGATGGCCCTTCTCGTCGGCTACTCCACTCCCATCGTCCTGATCGTCTCCTTCATCCCGATGGCACTGACCTCACTTGCCTTCATGTACCTCGGGCGCCGTGATCCCGACTGCGGAACCACGTTCTCGTGGGTCACGCGCGCGATCGGAGCGAAGCCCGGATTCCTGGCCGGCTGGGTCATCGCCGCCGCAGGCATCCTCGTCCTCGGCTCGCTCGCCGAGACCGCGATCACCTACGGCTTCCTCACCTTCGGCCTGGACGGACTCGCCGGCAACCGGGCGCTCGTCATGGGCTGCTCCGCCGCCCTGATCTTCCTGATGACAGGACTGGCCATCGTCGGCTCCGACTCGAGCATCCGCGTGCAGACCGTGCTGACGTTCGTCCAGATAGCAATCCTCCTGGCCTTCGGCGTAGGTGCGGCGATCCTGGCCAGCCGCACCTACTTCCCCTCGTTCGACTCCTCCTGGATCAACCCCTTCTCGCACGGACTGGACTCCCTGGTCGCCGCGATGCTGCTGGGGGTCTTCGCCTTCTGGGGATGGGAGGCCGCGACCAACCTGTCCGAGGAGTGTCGCAAGCCCTCTGATGCCGGCAAGGCCGGCGTTGTCTCCACGATCGTGCTCCTGACGACCTACGTCGTCGTTGCCGTGTTCGTCGTCATCTACCTCGGGAAGACGAACTTCAACTCCGTAGGCGACTCCGGGCTGGTCATGGTCGACATGTCGGGTGTGGTCTTCGGCCCGATGTCCTTCCTGGTGCTGCTGGCCGTGTTCCTCAGTGCCCTCGCGTCGACACAGTCCACGATGGTCCCGGGGTCACGTGCCGTGCTGTCCATGGCTCGACGCGGCGCACTTCCCGCGAAACTGGGCCTGTCCCATCCGAAGTTCAAGTCGCCCTGGGCCTCCCTGCTCCTGCTGGGATCAATCGCTGCCGGCTGGTATCTGCTGGTGTCGAGCGTCTCGGAGAACGCGATGCTCGACACCCTGTCCTCGCTGGGCATCCTCGTCGCCTTCTACTACTCCCTCACGGGCATCGCCTGTGTCGTCTACTACCGACGACACGTGACCGCAAGCGTCAAGGGTTTCCTGATGGTGGGGGTCGGCCCCTTCCTGGGATCTGTCGGGCTGGCCTTCATGCTCGTCGTCGGCATCAGATCCGTCTCCAATCCCGAGGATTCTGCGAGCGGCTCCGCATGGTTCGGCCTTGCTCCCCCCTTGACGATCGCCGCCGTCATCTTCGCCCTCGGACTCATCGTGCTCGTGGTGCGGATGGTGCGAGATCCGGCCTTCTTCCGCAGCAGCCGCGAGCAGGCGGACTTCACCCAGAGTCCCTTCCCGCTCGGACGCGACATCCCGATCGCGCCCGGTGGAGTGCTCATTGACTGCAACGCCACACCGCACGAGGTGATTGCTCGTATCGATGCAAACGCCGGCGCCGTGACAGGCATGCGCCCGGTCACGCTCGTGTTCGGAGTCCACCCCGCCGGCGTGTCCGGTGAGGAGCTGGACGCTTCACGAGCCGCTCTCGCGGACGAGGGTCACCATGTCTTCACTGCCGTGGAGACCCACCTGCGCGACCTCGGCGTGAAGGGGGCGATCCGACTCTTCGAGGAGGCCGACGCGGTCGAGTCCGTTCGGCTTGCCCAAGGCGTCGCAGCACCCTCGACCACGGTCTGATCCCCGGTATCCCGCGGGTCGACACGTTTGCCGCGCCCGCGTGGCTACGGCGGACAGGGCACACGGCCCAGCAGACTGGCGTGCAGACGACCCCTTCCCCTGGAGGCAAGGATGAGCACCTGGACCGCCCGGCAGAACAAGGTCCTCGGCTGGTACTACTTCGTCGTGGCGGTGATCACCCTCGTGATCGCCTTCATCCAGCAGCCGATCGGCGAGTGGGGCGGCTGGGGCCTCCTGATGGGCGCGGCGCTCGCCCTTCTGGGCGTCGTCGGCCTCTGGCAGGGCATCACCGGCAAGGGCAGCACTCGCTCGGCGACCATGAGTGAGTCACGTCAGCGGGTGTGGGCCATCGTCGGTCTCGTCGCAGTCACCCTCGCGGTGATCGCCTCGGTCGTGAGCGACATGAGCGGCTGGACTGCCTCCGACACCATCACGGCGGGCATCTGGGTCGCTCTGCTCGGCCTGTTCGTCTCGCAGCTGGCCACTCTCCGCAAGGACTGAGACCTCTGGCCCTCGGACTGTTAGCGTTCAGCGAGGGGGCCGACAAGGGAGGTGGGCCGTGATCTGGATCGTCCTGGTCATCATCGTGGTGCTGGTCGCGATAGCGGCCTTCGTCATCGCGCAGTTCAACAAGCTGCGTCGCCTCGACCAGCTGTGCATCGGCTCCTTCGCCGACATCGACACCCTGCTCACCAAGCGGGCGGACCTGATCCCCAACCTGGTCGAGACGGTTCGCGGTGCCCAGGACTTCGAGTCCTCCACCCTCGAGGCCGTCACGGCCGCCCGGACGGCGAGCCTGGCGGCCAAGGGGGTCGAGGACAAGGCCATGGCCGACGGTGGGCTGACGGCTGCCCTCGGTCGCCTCTTCGCGGTGGCCGAGGCCTACCCCCAGCTGACCGCCACGGCGAACTTCCGGGACCTGCAGACCCAACTCGCTGAGGTGGAGTCGCAGCTGCAGTTCGCGCGGCAGTTCTACAACGACACCGTCATCACCTTCAACACGGCGCTGCGCACGATCCCGTCCATGTGGTTTGCCGGGCTGGCCGGCGTCGGCATGAGGCCGGTGTACGAGGAAGCCGATGTCACCAGACGTGCGGCTCCCCGGGTGGACTTCAGCGAGTAGGGCCACCATGCGCACGTTTGCACGTGTGACGGCAGTGCCCCTCGTGGCGCTTGCCTTCCTCCTGCCCGTGTCCCACGTCGGAACAGCGAGCGCCGAGGACGGCGCCTCGACCGACATCGATGACATGACCTCGGAGATCCTCGAGGATCTGTATGGCAACCCACTGACGGACTATCCCCCGGACGACGAGGCGATCGTGAACTACGCGGTCGATGCGGAGATCCTGCCCGATACCGACATGATCGTGACGGAGCGCATCTCCTACAACACCGGGACGCAGGAGGTGCGTCGCGGCATCATCCGCGACATACCGATGGCTGACCTGCTCGAGGGCGGGCTGCAGCGCGTCTACGACGTCAGCCTCATCGACGTCACCCGTGATGGTGAGGACGTGACCTACACCGTCGACAACTCCGGAAGCATGCTGTCGCTGCGGATAGGCGATGAGGACATCCCGATCCTTGGCCTGTACGAGTTCGAGATCACGTATCGCGTCGGCAATGCGCTCGATGTGATCGAGGCGAGCGACATCACGGCAGACACTCCTCCGGAGGTCCAGGCCGGTGACATCGAGTTGTACTGGGACTTCGTCGGCGACCAGTGGACCTTCCCTGTCAACAGTGCCGATGTCAGCATCCTCGGACCCAGCCCAGCGGTCGCGGCGCTGTGCTTCGCCGACTCCTCCTATGCACTGGGCTGCGATGTGGGTCTCAACAGCGGGCCTGACGGCGCCACCACGATGTCGGCCCGATCGACAGGGTGGGCAGGCGATGGCTGGCTCACGGGCGCGATCGCGTGGCGACCCGACTCCTTCACTGCCGTGCCCGCACCGGTGATCACCGAGGATCCGACGTCGCAGGAGGCATCCGCGGCTGGAAGGAATGCGCGTATCGGCGGCCCGCTGGGCCTGGCCGCACTCCTGGTCCCGATCCTCATGGCGGTCGTGTTCCGCCGCCGCAGCAAGGGGGTCGTGCTTGCTGCCGCGCCCGTGCGCTACGAGCCGCCCGAGGGAATGCGGCCGGCCATGCTCCAGGCGGGACGTGACGGCTCAGTCGACGTCAGCGGCATCGCCGCGACACTTGCCGACCTCGCGGCGCGAGGGCACATCACCATCGAGGAGGAGGATGAACGGCTCTTCCGCAAGGAGCAGCTGATCCTCACATGGACGGGCACCGGACGCGACACCCTGCTCGACTGGGAGGAGGACCTCCTCGAGGCGATCTTCAAGGGGCAGCCGACAGCCAGGATCGGGAACTACGACCCCCTGCTCGCGGCAGCCGTCACGAACCTCTCCAGCCGCCTCGGCTCCGCTGCCCGGGCAGCGGGCTACTACAACCCTGACGGCTACCGGCCGGATCGCCCCTATCGACTCGTCGCCATCGTCGGGTGCCTCGGCATCGTCGCCTCGATCGTGCTCATCATCGCCAGTTCCGGGATCCTCCCGCTCGGCCTGCTGGCCGTCCTCCTCCCGGTGAGCGTCGGGCTGATCCTGGGGGGCGTCACCGGAGCGATCATCACTCCACGACGTCAGACACCGACGTCGGCCACGTTCCTGTCGCAGACCGAGGGCTTCCGTCGCTTCCTGGACTCCGACTCCGCAGCAGCGCGTCGAGACTTCGCGGAGCGCTCGGGCATGCAGGACTACGCCGTCTTCGCCACGTTCCTGCCCTACGCCATCGCCCTCGGCCTCCAGGACACCTGGATCCGCAACTTCCCCGACCTCGATCCCGTCAAGCTGAGCACCTACGGGTTCCGGGTGGCCTCCTGGACCGCCCTCAACAGCCTGGCGTCGAGCATGACCTCGTCGGTGTCGTCGGGTTCCACGACCAGGTCGAGCGGCTCCGGCTTCAGCGGCGGCGGAGGGGGAGGCGGCGGCGGCGGAGGCGGGGGCGGAAGCTCGTTCTGATCACCGGCTCCGCGAGCGTTCACGCGGTCGACCGTCAGGAGCCTGGGCGCAGGGCTGCGCTGCGGACTCCCTCATCACCGTCCAGGGCGAGGGCGGCCAGCACCTCTGCCGGCGTCGACGGATTCGCGGCCACAGCCGCGCGCACGCGCCAGTCCTCGTCCGTGGCGAGCGTGCGCAGCAGCACCATCGCCGCCGCAGGGTTCGCGCCCACTCCCGCTCGAATCTGCCACTCCCGATCCTCCGACAGGCGCGACAGGACATCCTCGGACGCACCGGGGTTGGCAGCTGCCGCGGCCCGGACTCGGGCATCGTCGTCCTCGGACACCCGGTCGAGGTCCTTCAGCGACAGCCCCCTGCTGGCAGCCGCAGCGATCTTGACGCGTACGTCGTCATCGCGGACCAGCTCCCCCAGGACAAAGTCGTCAGCCGCCGGATTGTGCGCCGTCGCGGCGCGCACGATCCAGTCCTCGTCGAACGCCAGCTCCTCCAGTGCCATCGCACTGGTGACCTCGTTCGCGGCGACAGCCGCCCGAACCCTCTTGTCCTCGTCCTTCGCCAGCCTGGTCAACACATTGGTGACAAGCCTCGGATTCGCAGCAGCCGCCGCGCGTACCTCGGGCGCCTTGTGCCGTGACAGCTGGGTGAGTCGCGTACGAGGCGTATCGACCGATGACGCCTCGGCCACGAGCGGCGCAAGTTCGGGGTCGACGAGCGAGGACTGCTCAGCCATGGCACCTCCAGATCGGACGGCATCACGCTAGTCGGTCAGGGGGTCGCCTGTCGGCCAGCCGCCGATGGATCCCGCATCGAAAACGCTCATTCGTCAGCCATCGCGGGCGCTCGCCCGTGCCAGAATCCATCATGCCCGCTATCCAGGCCCGGCACGGGTGTCGATCCGATGGGTGAGCTGCTCGTCGCGCTCCTGGCGGGGGTGGGCGCGGGCTTCATGAACGCAGCTGTCGGCGCGGGCACCCTGGTCACGTTCCCCGCCCTCGTGGCACTAGGTCTTCCACCGCTCGCGGCCAATGTCACGAGCGCAGTCGGCATCTCACCGGGCAACATCACTGGGGCCATCACCTACCGCACCGCCCTGCGCCAGCGACATATGCGCCGGCCCCTGGTCACCGCCACGGCCGCCATGATGACGGGTGCGCTCCTCGGCGTGCCCCTGCTGCTTCTCCTGCCACCGGAGGCCTTCACGGCCGTGATTCCCTGGCTGATCATCGGCGCCGGCCTGCTGACCCTCGCGCAGCCGTGGATCACCAGGCACCTGTCACGGCGTACCGAGCCGGGGCACCGGAATCCGGTCATCCTGTTCGTCGGAATCGTCCTCGCCGGCATCTACCTGTCCTACTTCGGGGCAGCGACGGGAGTGATAACCCTCAGCGTCCTGCTCTACGCCGGAATCTCGCAGTTGCAGGAGGCCAACGCGATCAAGAACGTGGCGACCGGCATCGCGAACCTGCTTGCCGCCATGATCTACCTGCTCGTCGCCCCGGTCGACATCCCGCTCGCGATCGCCGTCGCCGTCGGAGCAGCCATCGGCGGGGTTGCGGGAGGCCGGTTCGCGCAGCGACTCTCGCCCACGCTCTTCCGCTGGGTCATTCTCCTCGTGGCACTGCTGGCCGCGATCTACGTGCTGGTGTCGCAGGGACAGTAGGGACGACGTCAGCTCTGGGCCGAGGCGTCCTTCTCCCCATTGGCCGCCTTGCCCATCCAGATCCGGAGAAGGGCCCAGACCGCGATGAGCGTCCAGACGCCGTTGAGGACGACCGACGCCCACGCGGCGAACGCGATCGAGTAGGCCACCAGGATGATCGCACCCACGAGGTTGAGGATCTGGTACAGCGGAGCAGAGGGCTTCAGGCGCTGGCTCGAGACCAGCAGGTAGGCGCCGAGGATGAGCACGACACCCAGGTTTCCCACGACATGGATGAACCAGGAGGGCATGGCGGACTACTTCCGTCGTGGGCGTGCGTCAGGGGCGTTCATGTCATCGACCGGAGGTGAGGAACTCGACCTCGACGAAGGACGCCGCCTTCGGACCGGCGTTGACCACGTCGTGCGTGACCCCGGCGTTGCGCGCATATGCCGCGCCGGGACTCTGCACCATCGGCGTGATCGTGCCGTCCGGCTGCACGACGGAGAAGTCGCCGCCCGTGACTGGCACGACGAGGTAGTCGAACTCGTGTGTGTGCATGCCGGTCGATGCACCCGGCTCGAAGTGCCACTTCGTCACCCGGACGCGTCCGTCGTCAATCTCGACGGTCGGCACAGCCGCAGAGATCCCCACGCTTGCGTTGACCACATCGCCCCCTTGCACTCTGGACGCCGCCCAGTGCGAACGTCACCCGTATTGCCGCTGGGCCATCCAGCAGCGGCCATGCACGTCACGATGTGGCAGCGAGCATGTCCCTTTCGCGGGCGCGGTACTGGGCACGGGCCTCGAGCGCCTCGTCCAGCGTCACCGGCGTGAACCTGGTCATGGTTCCCGGAGCACTCTGGGCGACGATGTCCATGTCCGCGCTGATGACCGTGCCGACCATCGCATAGCCGCCACCTGAGACTGCATCACGATGAAGGATGATCGGCTCGACCCCGCCAGGCACCTGGATGGATCCGACCGGGTACCCCGCGTCGGTGATATTGGAGGGATCGGAGCCGGCCCCGAAGGGCTGCTTGCGCTCCCGCCACTTCAGCGTGTTGCCCGAGTAGCGGAAGCCGATGCGGTCGGCCACCGGGCTCAGCTTCCAGGGCCGGTCGATCAGCGAGCTCATGCCCTCGTCCGTGAGCCGGTAGTCGTAGAGGCCGAGGACCACTCGTACGGACAGCTCCTTCGGATAGTCGGGCACCAGGGATGCAGGGATACGAACTCCGGGTCGTCCGTGACCGGAGCCGACCGGCAGGACGTCACCGGCCTGGAGCGGCCTGCCCCCGAATCCACCGAAGGCGCCGAGCGCGTACAGCGAGCGGCTGCCGAGGACGAGGGGCACGTCGATGCCTCCCGAGACACCGATGTAGATGCGGGCTCCCGCCTGCAGGATGCCGAACGACAGCTCATCCCCCGGCTTGACATCGAAGGACTCCCAGCGCGGAGCCTCCTGCCCGTTGAGCAGCACGGGGACCTGGGCGCCCGTCACTGCCACCACCGCAGCGTCCCGGAACCTCAGCTTCGGACCCATGTAGGCGGACTCCAGAACTGCCGCGGAGGAGTCGTTGCCGACGAGTGCATTCGCGGCAGCGGCGGCATAGAGATCGAGTGCTCCTGACGGTGGGACGCCGACGTTGTAGTAACCGGGGCGCCCGCGGTCCTGGACGGAGGTCGCAAGGCCGGGTTCCAGCACCTCAATTGCCATAGAGCACCTCCAGCAGACGGGCGTTGTACGCGTCGGGATCCTTCTCGTACTCGCTGAGATCGAAGGTGACCGGTGCCTGGCGCACGCGGTACGTACCCGCATCGACCTCCGCGAGGATTCGCTCGTACTCATCCCCGTCGATCGCGCGGAACTTGACGATGTCGCCGGGGCGGAAGAAGAACATGGAGTCCGCGAAGTCAGCGTGCTCCTGGCCGGGCTCGAAGATCGGCACAGGCGTGATACCGAACATCTGGTAGCCGCCCGCTCCCCGCACGCTGTAGATGGCCGTGAAGCATCCACCGTGGCCGATGGTGAGCTTGGGCGTGTCGGTGCGCGGCCGCAGGTACTTGGGCACCTCCAGCTGCCGCTCCTGGGGCACCATCTGGAAGAGGAAGGGCAGGCCGGCGACGAAGCCGACCATGGACGCGATCCAGGGCGAGCCCGCATGGGCCTCGATGAACGCCTCGACGCTCGGCAGGTTGTTCTCCGACGCGGCGAACTCCAGATCGGTGCCATCGGGGGTCTGATGCCGATCGCGGAACCGCGCTCCCGTCTCGTTCGTGTACGGGTCGTTGTACCAGACCGGCAGCTCGAAGATCCGCGTGCTCAGCGCCTGCTGAGTCCCCCCTTCGAGCCGGGCCTCTGCATCGCGGACCAGGCGCTCCACCTCGGTGGGAGGAACCCGATCCGGATCGAACCGCACCAGCAGCGAGGCATTGGCCGGGCAGATGTCGGTGATCCCGGCGATGTTCTGCGCCTCGAGGTCACTGGCCATGGCCATGGCCTTGAAGTTCGACTCCAGGCTCATGTCCTCGGAGATCTGCACCACGAGGTGCTCGTCGGCACCCCATGAATAGCGACTGGCCATACCTGCCCTCACCTACCCTCTCGCTGGTTGTGGACCCTCGTCACTGGACGCTCCTCTCGAGGAAGGCTGTCAATCCTCGTCACAGGACGCTCCTCTCCAGGAAGAGCGTGTCGTACGTGCCGTTCTGGAACTCGGGACTCTGGAGCACCCTCGCGACGAAGTCCTTCGTCGTCTTGACGCCCTCGACGTGGACCTCGCCCAGGGCCCTGGTCATGCGGGCGATCGCCTCATCGCGATCGCGACCCCAGACGATGATCTTGCCGAGCATGGAGTCGTAATAGGGGCTGACGGTGTCGCCTGCCACGAAGCCGCTGTCGCAGCGGACGAAAGGACCGGCGGGAAGGTCGAAGTGGGTGAGCGTGCCGGGAGAGGGGAAGAACTGCATGTCGGGATCCTCGGCATTCAGCCGGATCTCGATGGAATGGCCGCGATGGCTGATGTCGTCCTGGGTCCACGACAGTGGGTTGCCGGCAGCCACCGACAGCTGCTCACCGACGAGATCGACACCGGTGACCATCTCCGTGATCGGGTGCTCGACCTGGATCCGCGTGTTCATCTCGATGAAGAAGAACCGGTTGCTGGCCGGCTCGTACAGGAACTCCACCGTGCCGGCTCCGGAGTATCCGACCGCGGAGGTCAGCGCCACGGCTGCGCGACACATCTCCTGACGGACGTCGTCGGGAAGGGTCGGTGCGGGAGTCTCCTCGATGAGCTTCTGCCGACGCCTCTGGACGGAGCACTCACGCTCACCGAGGTGGACGAAGGAACTGCCGTCACCGAAGACCTGGACCTCGATGTGCTTGGCGTCACGCACCATGCGCTCGATGTAGACCGCATCACTGCCGAACGCCGAGAGCGCCTCCGCCTTGGCGATGGGCAGCTGGTCGCGCAGGTCTGCCTCGTTCTCGGCGATCCTGATGCCCCGGCCGCCCCCTCCTGCCGCTGCCTTGATGGCCACCGGATAGCCGGCGGCATCGGCCGCGGCGACCGCATCCTCCATGGTCTCCACCGGCGCGCCGGATCCCGGCACGGTCGGGACACCTGCGCGCATCGCCGCGGAGATGGCGCGCGCCTTGTCGCCCATCTCGTCGATGGCCTGGGCCGACGGGCCGACCCACGTCAGCCCCGCCGAGGTCACGGCGGAGGCAAAGGCCGCACGCTCGGACAGGAATCCGTACCCGGGGTGGACCGCGTCGGCTCCCATCTCGCGCGCGGCCTCCAGGATGGCCTCCGGGACGAGGTAGCTCTTCGTCGCGGCGGCCGGGCCGATGAAGACGGACTCGTCCGCGAAGCGCCGGTGGAGAGCGGCCTCGTCGGCCTCGCTGTACACCGCGACCGTGCGGATGCCGCGCTCGCGAGCTGCGCGCATGATGCGCACAGCGATCTCCCCCCGGTTCGCGACGAGCAGCTTCCTCATGACGGTCTAGGCGCTCGTCTCGATCACAGCGACGACATCGCCGGGACCGATGACGGCCTCGCTGTCGATCTCGAACGACACCACGGTGCCGTCGACTCCCGCCTTGATCTCCGCGTACTGCTTCATGACCTCGACGAGGCCGATGGTCTGGTCGGCGGTGACCGAGTCACCGGGCACCGCGTACTCGGGCTGGTCGGGAGCGGGGCGGCGGTAGAACACCCCGGGAATAGGGGTCTGCACGTTGTGGGTTCCCATCAGGGCTCCTCTCTCTGGTCTCACGGGAGACGCGTCGCGGAAGTCGGGTCAGGAGTTCTCGGATGTACGGGGCATTACGCGTGGGCGGAAACGACCTGGCGCACCACCCCGGCAACATCCACCGCATTCGGCGTGTCGGAATGGACGCAGATGCTGTCGAACGTAACGGGGAAGGTCTCGCCCGTGTCTGCGCGGATCAGCCCCTCCTCCAGGGCCAGCCGTGCCCGCTCGGACGCGACCTCCGGTGGGGTCGCCTTGGGGCGCCGGACGATGATCAGGGATCCGTCGGCCCGGTAGCCGAGATCGACGTAGAGCTCGGCCGTGAACGGGATGCCACGGCTCCTGGCGACCTGCTCGTGCGGGGTGCCCGCCATGCCGAACACCCCCACCTCGTAGGACTCTGCGACGTCGCAGACCGCCTCCATGAGTGCTGGATCACGGGCCACCATCCCGTACAGGGATCCGTGGGGCTTGATGTGGTTCAGGGGTACGCCGACGGCTCGCAGGAAGCCCGTCAGCGCACCGACCTGGTACCGCACGATGTCGCGGACCTCGTCGGCGTCGAGCTTCATCTCCCGGCGCCCGAATCCCCAGATGTCAGGAAGACCCGGGTGGGCTCCGATCGCGATACCGGCCTCGGCCGCGGCCTCGACGGTGATGCGCAGATTCGTCGGATCGCCCGCGTGGAAGCCGCAGGCTACGTTGGCGGCATCGATGAGGGGCAGCAGGCCCGGATCGTTGCCGAAGCTGTGGATGCCGAGCGATTCGCCCATGTCCGAGTTGATCGTCACCGTCATCGCAGCGTCCCTTCCATGAGTGCCGGCAGATCACCCGGGGTCATGTCGTAGGTCACCCACATCGTCCGGACGGCGAACTCGTCGTACACCGAGCGTGCCCGATGGTTGTCGTCGGCCGTGATCCAGCGCACCACCGTCCAGCCCTCATCGGCCGCGATCTGGCGCAGACCGTGCAGGAGGGCATCAGCGGCACCCGATCCCCGCACTCCGCTGTCGACGAGGAGGTCGTCGAGGAAGCATCCGACGCTGCCGGCCAGGGGTCGCGTGAACGGACGGTAATGGGCCAGGCCGTGCAGGGAGCCGTCGGGCGCCTGGGCCAGGAGGCACCGAAGCGGGTGGTCGGGGTCCATGACCCACGACCAGACGAGGTCCTGGTGCTCGGCGCGCACCGCGACCGTGTAGTGCTCGGCGAACTGCCGGTACAGGTCGCGCCAGGCCTCCTGGTCCTCGGGGACCGGAGCACGCAGCACGTACTGCGATGCAGGCTCGAGCAGCTCGGGACGCCCGACGACCGTCGGAGCGCTCGGTGCGCCCGTGGGAATGGAGGTCATGTGCCTGCTCCCTGCGGCGCCGGTGCACTCTTGCGGCGACGGAACCAGGTCGTGATCTCGCGGCCGCCGGTGATGCCCGCCGGCCGCAGGATCAGGACCAGCAGCATGATCAGTGCCAGGACCATCTCGGTGAGCCCGGGGAACTCCAGCGTCGGTATCGGACCCAGGCCCTGCGTCTCGATGGTGCGCAGGAACTCCGCCAGGATCTGGACGGCCAGAACGCCCACCACAGCGCCTGTGAGGCTGCCGAGGCCGCCGATGACGAGCATGGCGACCGTGAAGAAGGTGAGCGCGAAGCCGAAGGTCGTGGCCGAGAATGTGGCGATGTAGTGGCCGTACAGCGCTCCCCCCAGTCCGGCGATGGCGCAGCCGAGGGTCCAGCCCCACAGGCGCTCGATCGGGATCGAGATGCCGATCGACATGGCCGCCTTGTCGTCCTCGCGCGATGCGATCAGACGTCGGCCGCGGCGCGTCATCTGGTACAGGGCTGCGATGGCGATCGCGATCGCGATGCCTGCCACGGCCCACCACAGGGTGGTCTCCTTCGGGACGCCCACCATCGTGCTCTCGCCGCGGGTCACAGCCTTCCACTTGGTCACGATCACGGTGACCACGACGAGGAAGGCGAGAGTGCCGATGCCGGCCGCGAGGCCAGACAGACGCACGAGCGGCACTCCCACGATGAAGGCGATGACGCCCGTGAAGGCCACCGCGATCAGGATGCCCAACGGCACGGGGACGGAGAAGCTCGAGAGCCAGTCGAGGAAGAACGGCAGGTCAGGGAAGAGGCTGGGCTTCTGCTCGACCGGGATGGTGAGGAGGGCCGACGTGTAGGCGGCGATCATCGCGAACGCAACGGAGGCGAACGAGATGACCCCCGAGTTACCCGAGAACGTGTGAAGGCCCACGACGATGATCATCAGGATGAGCGCAGACGAGGCGCGCTGGATCCACGAGATGTCGCCGGTGAGGTTGACGAGAACCGCCAGGATGACCAGGGGGATGACGAGGAGCCCGGTGAGCCACGCCCAACGACGCCAGGTCGAGACTGACTGACCCATCAGACCCGCACCCCCTTCGCGGCGATGATGCCCGCAGGTCGGATCAGAAGCACCACGATCACCAGGGTGTAGAGGATGGCGTCGGCGAACACTCTCAGCTCGACGGGCAGGAGCGCATTGAGCATCGTGTAGGTGAATCCCATCAGGAAGCCGCCGAGAGCGGCGCCGACCATGCTGCCGAGGCCGCCGATCACGGCGCCCACGAAGGCGATGAGAACGATGGACTCGCCGGAGGACCAGGACACGTTGGTGCGGGCCGAGAAGAACAGCATGGCGACGATCGCCGCCAGCACGCCGGAGATCACGAAGGCGGAGGCGATGACACGATTCGAGCGGATGCCGACGAGCTTGGACATCTCGACATCCTCGGTCGAAGCCCGCAGCTGGATGCCGATGTTGGTGCGCTTCAGCAGGAGCGCAAGGGCCACGACGGACACCAGGGTGGTGGCAACGGTGATGAGGGTCATGCGCGAGATGTAGAGGTCTCCGACCGTGTACTGCACCGACAGTTCGGAGAACTGCTCGAGCGGACGGGGGTTGGCTCCGAAGGCGACGCGCGCCGCCTGCTGCAGGAACTGCGCGAGCGCGAACGACGTGATGAGCATCGTCATGGCCGTCGCCGTACGCACCGGCCGGAAGGCCAGGCGCTCCATGAGCAGCGAGACGACGACGACAGCCAGGACGGTGCCCAGGATGAGCACCCACCACGGCTGCGACCTCAGCAGGATCATCGCGAAGCCGCCGATCATGACCAGCTGCCCGTACGCGAAGTTCATGAGGCCCATGACGCTGAACACGAGTGCGAGACCGAGTGTCATGAGCGCGTACAGGGAGCCGGTGCCGATCGAGTCGATGATGTATTGCAGATACATCTCAGACCTTCCCGAAGTGGAGGTAGTCGGCCTCGATGGCGGACACGTCGGCACTGTCGCCGCCCTTGGCCTCCACCTGGATCACACCGCCTGTGCGCATCACGTAGTAGCGATCCGAGGCGCGGATGGCCTGGGCCGCATTCTGCTCGACGAGGAAGATCGTGGTGCCCTGACTGCGAAGTTCGCCGAGGAGGTCGAACACCTGGTCGACGATCTGCGGGGCGAGGCCCAGGCTCGGCTCGTCGAGGAGCAGGAGGCTGGGCTCGCTCATGAGCGCGCGAGCGATCGCAAGCTGCTGCTGCTCTCCGCCGGACAGCAGGCCAGCCATCCGGCCGGCGTACTTGCCGAGGACGGGGAACCGCTCGATCATGCTCCGGTAGGAGGCCTCGGTCGCCGAGCGGTCCTTGCGGACCGTGGCGCCGACCGTGAGGTTCTCCTTGACGGTCAGGCGGGTGAAGATGCGGCGTCCCTCGGGAACGACGGCGATCCCCTTGCGGAGGATCGCGCCCGGATCCTTGCCCTGGATCTCCTCGCCGCCGAAGGTGACTGTTCCCGCCGTCGGCTTGACCAGGCCGGCGATGGCCTTCACCGTCGAGCTCTTGCCGACGCCGTTGTGTCCGATCAGCGACACGAACTCGCCCTCGTCGAGATGGAGGTCGAGTCCCTGGACGGCGACGGCCTCGCCATACGCGATCCGAAGGCCGCGCAGTTCTAGAAGGCTCATGAGTGTCCGCTCCCGAAGTAGGCCTCGATGACTGCAGCGTTGTGCCTGATCTCGTCGGGGGTGCCGACGGCGATCGTACGCCCGGAGTCCATCACGTGGATCTCCTCGCAGATCTTGAAGATGACGGACATGTCGTGCTCGACCAGGAGGACCCCGCACTGTCTCTCGTCGCGGATCTCCCGGATGGAATCGGCGAGCTCGGAGGTCTCCTTCTCGTCGAGCCCAGCCGCCGGCTCGTCCATCATGAGGAAGTCCGGCTGCGTCGCCACGGCCCGGGCGATGCCGACGCGCCGGCCGTCGCCGAGCGCGACGTTGCCGGCGATCTCGTCGGCCAGATGGTCGATCCGCAGGAGCTCGAGCACCTCCATCGAGGCTGTGCGTCCAGCGTTCCCGTGCAGGCCGGCGTCCATCGCTCCGAGCTCCACGTTCTCCAGGACCGTCAGGGCCTTGAAGATCCGGGTGTCCTGGAAGGTGCGGACCACACCGTGCTGGGAGATCCGGGTGGGCGACCACCCCGATATATCCGTGTCGCCCAGGGCGACCCTTCCCGCGGTGAGCGGCACGAAGCCGCTCACCGCGTTGAAGAGAGTCGACTTGCCTGCACCGTTAGGACCGATCAAGCCGTGGATCCGGTTGCGCCGGACGGAAAGGCTGATGTCATCGACGGCCTTGACGCCCTCGAAGTAGACACACACCCCATCAGTCATCAGCGTGTCGGCACGGCTTGATCGGTCCATCACGATGCTGTTCCTCTCCCTCGTCAGCTGGCGGTCGACTGAGCGGCCTCACACGGGTTGCCCGGGTCGACTGCTCCGATCTTCTCCGGCGTGATGAGGGTGACGAACTTGCCCTTGCCATCCTGGTACTCGACCACGCGCTGCTGACGGCCCGTGGTGTGGTGGCAGGTCTCGGACCAGGCGATCGGACCGGTCAGGTAGTCGGTCGGAGGCATGGTCTCGAAGGCCTTGATGATGGCAGGACCGTCGGTGCTGCCCGCGGTCTCGACAGCGGCGCCGAGCGCCTTGCCGAGCTCGTAGGAGAGCACTGCGTAGGCCAGGTACGGATCCGCACCGGTCTTGGCCTTGAAGGCGTCCGCGAAGACCTTGACATCAGGATCCGGGTCACCCTCGCAGTAGGCCGGCATGCAGGCGAACGGCAGGGAGTAGAAATCGCTGATGTTCGGGATCGCACCGGTGACGAGCGTGCCGTCGACGGCAGCACCCGGCATCATGATCGGGGTGTCGATACCGGCGTCGCGGATCGCCTTGATCATCGTCGTGGCCGCGGGAACGACCGACGGGATGATGATGACGTCGGCGTCCTTGGCCGCGTCGCGGGCCCGGGTCACGTTGGCAGCCGGATCGAGCTGCTCGTTGCCGGTGAACACGTCCTCGCCCACGATCTCGCCACCGAGCTCGGTGAAGCGCCCCTTGAAGTAGGCCCCGAGGGACTTGGTGTACTCCAGCAGGTCGTCCTGGAGGACGTACGCCTTCGTCCAGCCCTTGTCGTTGTAGGCGAACTCGGCAGCCGCCGAGCCCTTGAACGCGTTGCCCGGGGAGGGGCTGAGCGACATGGGGCCGATGGTGACGAGGTCGGTGCCCTTGCGGTCACCCAGGCACAGCGAGAGCGCCGGGATGTTGTTCGCCTGGGCCACCGTGGCAGCCGGAGCAGCGAAGTCGAAGTCGCAGGTGGTCACGATGATGTTCGCGCCTGCGTCGACGGCCTCCTGGGCGATCTGCGTGGTGAGGGCGGGATCGGACTTGGTGTCCGTCCAGGTCACGGTGGCCTGCTGGCCGCCGATGCCACCGGCAGCGTTGAGCTCATCGATCGCCATCATGAACGCCTCTGCGGGCTGGATGTCGAACGGCGAGATGATGCCCGTCTTGGCAGCCACGATGTGGATGTTCAGCGGATCGATGGTGCCGCCCTCTGCGGGAGCCTCCTCCGCGGGAGCCTCCTCAGCGGGAGCCTCCTCGGCAGGAGCCTCGGCAGCGGGAGCCTCCTCGGCAGGAGCCTCAGCCGCCGTATCGCTGC
>VFQT010000880.1_pt1 | contig 40206 bp, 35 predicted proteins | sample 3512381 | NCBI WGS metagenome assembly VFQT01 (sample SAMN10412376, study PRJNA504923) | tailings metagenome | isolation source: Relicate 2 Philex TSF3 active mining site | place: Philippines: Tuba, Benguet | collected 2017-08-29 | reverse complement strand
TGACGGTCGACGGACAGGCTGTCGTCGAGCAGGTTCACCAGCTCGGTCTCGGGCCACCTGGCAGCAAAAGACGCCTGAATCGGCTCGATGGCGACGGGCGTAGCGTGCAACAGGACGATGCGCGGGCGGGCTGACATGGGCGACCTTCGATCGTTTCCGCAGAGATGTCGGGTTGCTATCCCTTCGCATACTCCGGCCGGGATTGGTATCTCCCGCGCTGCGATCGACCGGCTTGGCGCAAATCAGTTGCTCTTGATCGAAGGCTCGCTATGACGTGCGGTCAAGCGGGCGGGTCCCGCAATCGAGCTTACTCCGTCACAAAGGACGACGAATATGCGCACATTTCGGATCGCCGCCATTCCCGGCGACGGCATCGGCGGCGAGGTCATCTCCGCAGGCGTAGAGGTGTTGAACGCCTGTGCCGAGCGAGATCGCGGCTTCACGGTCGCGGTCGATCACTTCGACTGGGGCTCCGAGCGCTACAAGAAAACCGGCGCGATGATGCCCGCCGACGGGCTCGACCAGATCAGGAACCACGACGCGATCCTGTTCGGCTCGGCGGGCGCGCCGGACGTTCCCGACCACATCACGCTCTGGGGACTTCGCCTCGCCATCTGCCAGCCGTTCGACCAGTATGCCAACGTCCGTCCAACACGCATACTGCCGGGTATCACGAGCCCGCTGCGCAACGTGACCGGACCGGAGCTCGACTGGGTGATCGTGCGTGAAAACTCGGAAGGCGAGTATGCCGGCGTCGGCGGGCGCGTGCACCGCGGCCATCCCGAGGAGGCGGCAACCGACGTCGCCATGTTCACCCGGGCGGGCGTGACGCGGATCATGCGCTACGCGTTCAAGCTGGCGCAATCACGCCCCCGCAAACTGCTCACCGTTGTTACGAAGTCGAACGCGCAGCGCCACGCCATGGTGATGTGGGACGAGATCGCCGTCGAAGTCGCGCGCGAGTTCCCCGATGTAACGTGGGACAAGATGCTGGTCGATGCCATGACCATGCGCATGACGCTTCGCCCCGAAACCATCGACACCGTCGTGGCGACGAACCTGCACGCCGACATCCTGTCGGATCTGGCAGCCGCACTTGCAGGGTCGCTCGGGATCGCACCGACGGCGAACCTCAATCCGGAGCGCAAGTTTCCCTCGATGTTCGAGCCGATCCACGGTTCGGCCTTCGACATCATGGGCAAAGGCGTCGCAAATCCCGTCGGCACGTTCTGGTCGACGGTCATGATGCTCGAGCACCTGGGCGAAAAAACCGCCGCCCAGCGCCTGATGCGGGCGATCGAGCGCGTCACGGCCGACAAGAGCCTGCACACGCCCGATCTCGGCGGGAAGGCGAGGACGGCCGACGTGACGAAGGCCGTCATCGAGTCCCTGATGGGCGACAACACCTGAAGCGGCCGCCCGCGATCGATCAGGCGGAGGGCCGCTTACGCAGCAGATAGCGCTGGAGACCTTCCATCACGATCTCGTCGCGCTGGTTACGCACGGTGGAGCGCAACGTGAGGACGCCCGTCGTGCGCTGCGGCTTGACCTCGGCTACTTCGAGCGTCGGATAGAGCGTGTCGCCGGCGTACACGGGCTTGAGGAAACGCGAGGACTGCTCGATGAACCCCATCAGGCTGTCCTCGACGAGATAGGGGAAGATGCCGGCGCCCGCCGCCGTCTGGATCGCCACCTGGAAGCCGTGCGCGAGCAGATCACGGTGACCGTGCTTCTTGCAGAACTCCCGATCATAGTGGATCGGGTGGTTGTCGCCGGAGGCAGCCTGAAACGCCAGGAAATGCGCCTCCGTCACCGTGCGCGAGGGGATGTAGAACGCCTCGCCTACTTCGAAATCTTCGAGATAGCGCTGCGGACCGTAAGGTGACGGATGGCGCTTGTTGGCGTCGGTGGTCATAGGCGATCGGCTCCCTGGCTCGAGGATTTCAGCCGGCCTTGACGATGCCGGCTTTGGTTAGACTGTCGATCTCGGTCGCATCGAGACCGAGATCGGCGAGAATGGACGCGCCGTGCTCACCGAGGCCGGGTACGTCAGCGGCATTCGGCGGCTGCCCGGGCAGATGCGGTATGCGCACGCTCTCCCCGTTCGGGAACGAATAGGAGGGTGCGGAGTCCGCTGCAATCGTCTGGGGATCGTCCAGCCAGTCGCCATACGTCGCGATGGCGCTTCCGAGCGCACCTTCCTTCTCGAAGCGTTCCACCCACTCCGCAGTCGTTCGTGTCGCGAGGGCCTCGTCGAGAAGACGCCGGAGCTCGGGCAGGTTCTCCTTGCGGCCGGCAACCGTGTCGAAGCGCGGATCGCTTGCAAGATCGGGCCGCCCGGATGCCCGGCAGATGGCGCGATATTGCTCTTCGTTGACGGTGGTGACGGCGAGCCAGCCATCCTTCGTGCGGTAGTTCCCGGCCGGAGGATTGAGGATACCGGGCGCGCGGCCGACGTAATCCCATTCGAGGATGCCGGGCCCCAGGATGTGCGCAGCGGATTGCATCAGGGAAATGTCGAGATGCCGCGCACCGCTGCCGACCGACTTGCCCCACAGAGCCATGCTCGCCGCCTGGAACGCATAGAGCCCCGTGACGGCGTCGATGACGGGGGCATCCATCTTGACCGGCGCGCCTTCGCGGCTGCGCATGACGCTCATCAGACCGGACTTCGCCTGCGCCATCGTGTCGGTCAACGGCTTCTCGCGATTGGGGCCGCGATGCCCGAAACCCGAGATCGACACATATACAATGTCGGGCTGATGCTCTCGGATCGCCCCGAAGCCAAGGCCCAGGCGCTCCATCACGCCCGGACGCGCACTCTCGATCACGACCTGTGCCGTGCCGGCAATTCGCAAGGCGATGTCGCGACCCTGGGGCTTGCGCAGATCTACCGCGATACTGCGCTTACCGCGATTGTAGAGCACCGTCGGCGAGGACGAGCCCGCGACGCGCGAGCCGAGCGCACGGATCCAATCGCCTTCAGGCGGCTCGATCTTGATCACATCCGCACCGAACTCCGCGAAATGGCCGCCACACGACGGCCCGGCGATGCCCTGGCTCATATCCAATACGCGGATCCCGGCGAGCGGCCCCGACTTGCGCATGTGTTTCCTCTCGTCGTCCGGGCGTCATGCTTGATTTTGGCGGGCAATCCCCGCATCCATTCCCGGCTTTCCAAGAACGATAGGCGAGAGGAACGATGGCTGACCAGAGCCCAATTGACTTGACCAAGCGCGAGACGTTCAGGCTGTTCACGCCAGTCACCATCCGATTCAGCGACACGGACATGTTGGGCCACGTCAACAACGTGGCGACCGCCGCCTATTTCGAGGCGGGGCGCTGCGAGTTGTTCTACAAGCTCATGAACGAAAGCGGCCTCGCCAAGCGCGGCAGTGGCACCGAGAACATCGACTTCGTTCTGGCGCGCGTGGCTATCGATTTCCGTCGCGAGTTTTTCTATCCCGGCACGGTCGAGGTCGGCTCGCGCTTCACCAGGGTCGGCAACAAGTCGATCACGAGCGGCTACGGCCTCTTCATCGGCGACACCTGCCATGCGACGGCCGAGGCAGTGAACGTGTTTTTCAACCTCGATACCCGCAAGCCGGTCGCACCTCCCGACAACGTCCGCGCGATGTTGGAAGCCGAGATCGCGCGCTGAGAACGAGGTTTCCGTCTTTGGGCGGAGGCAGGGCTCGGTGCACATTGGGTTGTCTGTGGCCCCAATGGCACGCCAAGGGGGCTGGGCTCGGCCTGCGACACGTCAGTCGGTTTGCTGTGGACAATCGGTTTCCGCGCGCGAGAGCCGCATCACTGCATCGCAACTCTCGCTCGCAACGCGCCGAATTTTCAAGACGAAGTGAAATCGCGGCAGAAATTTGATCGCGGTTTCGCAGGTGAGAAATCGTCACCGCTCGGAGCGGTGCGGCGCGCGGGCGTGAGCCGGACCGATCGGGAAAACAGCGGTCACGATGAATGCACGGTCTTGCCACCTTTGTGGCGGTGCGTATGTTGCCCCTCGACGGACGGCGGCGCTCAATCGGGGGATGAAGCGCGCCATCCATGCGGGGGTCCGTCGCCGCTCGACATTCGGGGGAATCCTCGAGCGGCGACGTGAAGAACGTCAGATCGAGCCACTTTGGGGGGCCGAAGGGACGGCGCCCGATCTGATGAAGCGGGGGCAAAAGCACGGCCGGTCTCGCAACGAGACCGGCCGTGCCGCTTTCGGTGACTGCTTTCAATGGTTGATCACGAGGGCGCGCGCGCCTTACGCTGCATCCCAGTCACTGCCGCAGCACGCTGACCGACTTATCGTGATACTGGCCCCCGATGATCAAAGTCTTCTCCTTCACCCGCCGCATGCCCGGCGCCACGCTCGCCGAGTTCGAGCGCTATTGGCGCGACGTCCACATCCCGATGTGGGCCGACATCGAGGGTATCGCGGGGTATTGTGTTTCCCGGCCCGCGACTGTCGCTGCCGGCGCGGAGCCGCCTTTCGACGGCATCGTGGAGCTCTGGTATGCGGACGAGGCGACCATGGCTGCCTCGGCCGGATCTCCGGCCGGACTTGCCTGGCGTGCCGACAGCGCCCTCTTCATCGGTGGCATGCGCTCGTTCCTCACGCGCGAGAGCATGCCGAAGCCGCGTTCTTTGCTCGGCCTCGGTGCACGCAACCCGAAGTCGCTGCGGCTGTCGATGCGTCCGGAGGACCATTCGGAAGCGGATGGTGCGCACGGCACGGTCGTATCTACCGTGATCCGCGAACTGAAACGCAAGGACATCCCGCTCCTCGAATTGCGGGCTGATCCGGTCGCATTCGTCACGCAGTACGGTGGTCACGCCTCTGATCCGCGTGCTATCGCGCTCGTCGAGGACGTCTTGAAACTGCCGCCGGACGCTCGTTACGACGGCGGCCCAGAGTGACCAGCACACCGGTCAACCTCATCATCAAGCGGCCGACCTCCCGCATTCTGGTATTGGCGCCGGACGACCGCGTGTTGTTCTTCTTCGCGCGGCTCGGGCATTCCGTGGAGCCGGACCGCCGACCCGACGCGCTAGGGTTCTGGGCGCTGCCCGGCGGCGGGCTGGAACGCGGCGAGCGGCACGACGAGGCCGCGGTGCGCGAACTGCGCGAGGAAACCGGCATGGTGGTCTGCGGGCCGCTGCCATGCATAGCGCATCGCGACGTGGTGTACCCCTGGAAAGGCCAGCGCTACAGGTCGATCGAGCACTACTACCTGCATCGCGCACGGTCGCATACACTCGACGACAGCGGCTGGCAGGACGGCGACAAGCGCTGGATGAGCAGAATGGGCTGGTGGCATCTCGACGATCTCGAGGCCACGGGCGACATCATCCGGCCGCCGGGCATTCTGGAACTCGCGCGAACGATCATCGCGGGCGACGTACCGCGCGCACCGATCGTGCTCCCTGCCTGAGTGCGGAGATCCTCGACATGCTGGCCATTCTCGCGCTGTTGCCGTCCGTTGCCGTGCTCGTTTGTACCCTCGCCCTGCGCGCGAGCGGGCTTGCCGCGGCCGGGGCGGCCCTGGCCACCACGCTGCTCGTTTGGCTCACGCAAATCGCCGGAGGCTCGGCCGGAGCCCAAGTGCTTCGGGCAATTCCCGATGCCGGCATCCTGACGCTCATCGTGGCCGCGATGGTCGTCCCCGGGCTGCTGTTCGTGGAAGCGACGCGACGACGGAACGCGCCCGAAGCCATCGGGACGGTAATCGCCTCGCTCTCGCTTACGCCGGCGCGCGAAGCCATCCTCGTCGCCGTGGGTGTCGGCGTGGCGGTCGAAAGCCTGACGGGCATGGGCGTATCCTTGCTGGTGACCGTACCGATCCTGTTGCGACTGACAGACCAGAACCGCGCGATCGGATTGGCCCTGGTCGGCATGAGTCTGATGCCATGGGGGGCGCTCGCGATCTCGGCGCATGTCGGCTCCAAACTCGCGGGCCTTCCGATGGAGACGTTCGCGCACTGGGTTTCGATCGTCAGCGGGCCGATCGCATTCGTTCTGCCATGGCTATGCGTCCTGCTGATGGGAGCCAAACACTGGAGCGATCACGCGTTGGCACTCCTCGCGGGCGCGGTCCTGTGGGCCGCTCTTGCAGCCACCACATACCTCGTCGGCATCGAGCTTGCCGGCGCAATGGGCGGCCTAGCCGTCATCGTCTTCCTGGGCGCGACAGCGCGGGAGCGTAGCGGGCTGGAGCTGGCGCTGAAGGCGCCGGGCTTGAGGCCCTATCTGTGGCTGCTCGGCGCGGTGATCCTGCAGAAGCTGGCGTTGGCCCTCGTCGGCACGAACGGCCGCACGCTCGTCGTCGCAACCGACCGCGTCAGTTTCTCGCTCTTGACTTCCCCTGGCGTCGCACTGTTGGCGGCGACACTCCTCGCCGCCTACGACGGCGTCGGTGGCGCTACGATCCGGACGGTGGTGATACGCGCGTGGCGCCCCGTCGCGAGCATCGCGATCTTCATGCTGTCCGCACGACTGCTGACCGAATGCGGGGCGATCGACGCGCTGGCAGGCCTCATCAAAGGACTTGGCGCCCACGGCGCCGTGCTCGCGACCGTATTGCTCGGCGCCATGGGCGGTTTCATCACGGGATCTGGCGTGACGTCCAGCGCCCTCTTCATGACGTCGGCCACCGCGGCAGGCACGAGCCTCGGACAGGTGCCGCTGTTCGCCGCTTTGCAGAACGGCGCGGGCGGACACGTGGCCATGGCGTCGCTGCCGGTCGCCGCACTGCTGCTGGCGTCACTGCCCAATCGCGGCATCGGTGCGGAAGCGACGACGATGCACTGGGGGCTCTTCTTGGCCGCATGCCACGTCTGTCTCCTCGCCGTCACGGGTATCCTGCTGGTGCACAGCTGATCGGCTGCGCTGCATGCTAGCGGCTTGGTCGCATGACCAAGCCCGCCTATGATGCCGCCCGAAACGCGCTTGTCACACAATCGAGAGAAACATCCCATGGCCAACATCAACGCCGGTGCCTTCACGACGCGGCCCGAGATCGACGGCACGTTCGGCGTTTGCGCCACGACGCATTGGATCGGCACGGCAGTTGCGATGTCGATCCTCGAACGCGGCGGCAACGCCTTCGATGCCGGCATCGCGGCGGCTTTCACACTTCAGGTCGTAGAGCCGCACTTGTGCGGGCCCGGCGGCGACGTGCCGGTGATGGTCTATGACGTACGCAAGGGCAAGCCCGAGGTGATCTGTGGACAGGGGCCTGCACCGGCCGGCGCGACGATCGCACATTATCGCGATCACCTCGGCCTCGACATCGTGCCGGGCACCGGTCTGCTGGCGCCTTGCATCCCCGGTACATTCGAAACTTACATGATGGTGCTGCGCGATTACGGCACGATGCGCCTGCGCGACGTGCTCGAGCCGTCGATCGGCTATGCACGCAATGGCCACCCCATCGTCGAGCGTGCGTGTGCCACGATCGCGACGGTGAAAGACCTGTTCCGCGAGCACTGGCCCACGTCGGCCGCCGTCTATCTGCCGGGCGGCGACATGCCCGCGCCCATGTCGCTCTTCCGCAACCCCGCGCACGCCGATACCTACGACCGGATACTGAAGGAGGCGGAAGCGGGCGGTGGCTCGCGAGAGGCCGAGATCGAGCGCGCTCGGCGCGCCTGGAGCCAAGGCTTCGTCGCGGAGACGATCAGTCGTTTCTGCGCCGAGAACGAGGTCATGGACGTGACGGGGCGGCGGCATCGCGGCGTGTTGACGGCACAGGACATGGCGACGTGGCTGCCGACGATCGAGGAACCGGTCAGCCTCGACTACGGGCGCTATCGCTTGATGAAGCCCGGCCCCTGGACGCAGGGGCCGACGATGCTGCAGACGCTGGCGATCCTGAAAGGCTTCGAGCTGGAGCGCCTTTCTCCCACCGATCCGGATTTCATCCATCTGTGGATCGAGGCGGCGAAACTCGCCTATGCGGATCGCGAGGCCTACTATGGAGATCCCAAGTTCGCGAATGTGCCCATGGAGACGCTGCTTTCGGAGCGCTACAATTCCGATCGCCGCCGTCAGATCGGACAATGGGCCTCGATGGAACAGAGGCCGGGTAAGATCGACGGCTACGGCGGCAAGGTGATCGTGAAGAGCGTCGCGGACGGGCGCGTGGCCGTCTCTTCGGCAGGTGCCGGCGAACCGACTGTAGGTGCGATGGGCGAATCCCGCGGAGACACGGTTCACATCGATGTCATCGACAAAGCGGGTAACATGTTCACGGCCACGCCGTCGGGCGGCTGGCTGCAATCTTCACCCGTCATTCCCGAACTCGGCTGGCCACTCGGCTCGCGCGCGCAGATGTTCTGGCTCGACGAGACGCATCCCGCCGCACTCGCGCCGGGCAAGCGCCCTCGCTCGACCCTGTCGGTGGGCATGGCCATGCGCGACGGAAAGCCGTACATGACCTGGGGGACGCCCGGTGGCGACCAGCAGGACCAGTGGAATTCGCAGTTCTTCATTCGCCATGCGCACTTCGGCATGAATTTGCAGGAGGCAATAGACGCGCCAGCGTGGCATATCGAGCACTTCCCCGCCTCGTTCTGGCCGCGCGCGGCACGCCCAGGCGTCGTTGTACTGGAGAACCGTATTCCCAAAGCCACCATCGACGAGTTGAAGCGGCGCGGCCACAAGGTCGAAGTCGGTCCCGACTGGTCGGAAGGCCGCCTGACGGCTGCATCGCAGGACGGCGTGCGGCGTCGCGCGGCCGCAAATCCGCGCGGCATGCAAGGATATGCCGCTGGCCGCTGAGCGGCCAAAGAACCCATAATCGCAATAATAACGAAGACTTCAGCAATGCGAAGCGGGCCTGTCCCGCTTCCAAGAAACACAAGACCGGAGGATTGATACCTCCGGTCTCGAGACGCCTCTCGGCGTTAATCCGTTGGGTGCGGGGGCCGCTTGCAAGACCGCTTGCCCAGAGCAGTCGCAAGCTCCTCGCCACACTTCACTTCTTCGCAGCTTTCTTGGCCGCCTTCTTCGCCGGTGCCTTCTTCGCCGCGGCCTTCTTCGCCGCTGGTGCCTTCTTCGCCGCCGGAGCCTTCTTTGCAGCCGGAGCCTTCTTCGCTGCCGGTGCCTTCTTTGCTGCTGCCTTAGCCATTCTCTCTCTCCCTTGTTGCAAGAGTGCTCGAATCAGCTCGAGCACAAAATATATGCCCACAATTATTTGCGTTGTTGACTGCGAAAAAGAATTCTGCCTTGGAAATTTCATGCATTCGCTTGCAGGTGTTGCGTCAAATCCTCATTTTTTTCGAATGTGCAAGTTCGAATGTGCCGCGCGCATTCATTCGACATGAATGCGCGCATGGCAGGGAAACTCTTCATGCCGCTTCGCTATCGTTCGCGACATCGCGCGTTTGTGGCGACGTCTCTTCGACGAGACGCAATGCAGCGACATAGTCGGGCTTACCCGAACCGAGCAACGGTACACGCTCGACGATCGTGATCTGCGCGGGAACAGACAGCTCCGATGCGCCCTTTGCACGTGCATGACGCAGAAAAGCTTCGCGCGTCGCGCTCTTCTCTTCGGTGAGAAGCGTGAGGCGCTCGCCCTTGCGCGCGTCGGATTGCGATACGACGATGGAGAGTGAACCGCTCCACAGCTCGGCAGCCAACGCCTCCACCGCAGAGAGCGAGATCATCTCGCCTGCAATCTTCGCAAAGCGCTTCGCACGGCCGCGAATGCGGATGTAGCCGTCATCGTCGATCGTCACGATGTCGCCCGTATCGTGCCAGCCGTCAGCTGGAGGCTCGAGAGTGCCCGGATTCTCGGCGCGATAGTATCCGAGCATGACATTGGGACCGCGCACCTGGAGGCGACCGCCTTCGATAATGCCGGGCACAGGATCGAGACGCGCCTCCATCAATGGAGACAGACGCCCCACCGTGCCGGCACGATTGGCGAGCGGCGTATTCATCGCGAGAACGGGCGCCGTCTCGGTGACGCCATACCCTTCCAGAATGCGAACGCCGAACTTGTCCATGTATAGAGTGCGCGTGCGCTCCTTCACTGCTTCGGCGCCGGCCATGATGAGACGCACCTTGTGGAAGTCGTATGGATGCGCCGTGCGTGCGTAGCCCGCAAGAAAAGTGTCGGTGCCAAAGAGGATCGTGGCGTTCGAGCCGTACACAAGCTCGGGCACGATGCGATAGTGCAGCGGCGATGGATAGAGGAACACCGGGATGCCGCCGACGAGCGGCATCATCATCCCTCCGGTCAGTCCGAAAGAATGAAACACCGGCAGCACGTTGAAGACCTTGTCCTCGCCGTTCGCGGCGATGCGCGCGAGGCACTGCGCGGTGTTGGCGAGAATGTTGCGATGAGAAAGCACGACACCCTTGGGCGTGCCCTCAGACCCCGAGGTGAAAAGGATGACGGCGGGGTCGCTGGGTTGACGCTCGACGATTGCGCGCCTGCCGCGCCACATACCGGCAAGCTTGTCCTTCCACGTGATGGTGGGGCGGATCGATTCCAGCTCGACCACGCGGATACCTGCGGCTTCCAGTCGAGAAACGAGATCCTGCAATCGGCTGCGCTCGACGAAGGCACGAGCCGTAACGACGACGCCGACGTTGGCGGCCTTGCATGCGGCGAGCACATTCACGGCCCCCGCGGTGAAGTTGATCATCGCGGGAACACGACCGATCGATTGGAGCGCGAAGAACGTGACGGCAACGGCGTTGGTGTTGGGCAGCATCACGCCCACGGCTCCGCCCACCGGCGCATGTTGCGCCAGCTTGGCACCGAGCACATGCGCGCCAGCGACAAGCTTGCGATAAGTAAGCTTCCCGCCCAACGCATCTTCGACCGCATAGCGTGCGGCGCCACGCAGGCGGCGCGCCTCGTCGATAGCGGTGAAGAGTGTCTGATCGATACGGGCGGTTTCCACGGCCGTATCGACCATGATGTCCTGCAGGACAGCGCCTGCGGCCTGCCGGCGCGCCTTGCCCTTCAACGCCTCGTCCACATTGATCTTGCGCGGAGCCAAGAAGGTGACCGTCGTCTTGGGGAACCAGCTGCGCTTGATCTGCGCGCGCGAGAGATAGCTGAGCGGAGAGCGCTCCGGGCCTTCGATACGAACCGGAACGACCCAAGCGTCGGCCTTTTCAGCGATCATCGCGGTTCCGTCATAGACCTTCATGAGGCCGCCAGTGACGGTGATACGACCTTCAGGAAAGATGACGACGGTCTGACCGCTCTTCACCACGTTGACCATCGCGCGAGCCGCGAGGGGCTTCGTCGGATCGATGGTGAGCGCCTTGATGAGCGACAGGAACGGCTTCGCCCAAGGGGACTGCGCAATCCCAGTATCGACGGCGAACGCGGCATGCGAGGGAAGGATCGCATGCAGGATAGCGCCATCGAGAAGGCTGACGTGGTTGGGCGCGACGACCGTGCGCTCACCCTCTTTCGGCAGGTTCTCGAGCCCACGCACCTCGAGCCGCAGCAGCAGCTTGAAGATGAATCGCCCGAGATCCTGGACGCCTTCGCGTCCCCAGGCGTGGAGCACGAGACCGAAGACCAAGAGATTGGCCAGCCCGAGAAGGCCCAGCAGCATCGCGGTTCCTGCGCCTGCCGCTTGCAACGCGGCAACGACGAGCGCGGACACGACCATGTAGGCGGCATTCAGAACGTTGACGGCAGCGACGACGCGCGCACGCCGGTCGGGGGCGGCCCAACTCTGCACGGCCGCGAAAGCCGGGACGATGAACAGTCCACCCGCCAAAGACAGACCGACCAGCGCGACGAGAAATGTCACCCCGCGCAGGCTCGACACGAAGGCGGCGACATCCACCGTCTCGGCGCCAGCGGGCCAGCCGCCGACGAGAACCGAGAGCTTGAACGACACGAGCGCCATCAGGAGCGCGCCGAAGGGAACGAGGGCGAGGTTCGGGCGATGATGGCTGGCACGCGCTGCGATGAGTGAGCCGATCGCGATGCCGACGGTGAAAGATGCAATGGCGAGCGACAGCACGGCCTCGTTACCGCCAAGGTTGCTCTTCACCATCGTAGGCAGTACGGCGAGCGCAATTCCGCCGACGGCCCAGAACCACGAGACGATGTTGCCCCCGGCCCAGAGCCGGCCCTCGCCGCGCAACTCGGAGAGCAGATGTGCTGTGGATGTGAAGGGATTGCGCGTGATGACGAGCGCGGGTGCCGCCGCTCCGGTCCTGGGAATGAACCGCGCGGACAGCCAGCAGGCGACGGCGAGCCCAAGCACACTTGCGGAAATCCACCAGTTCTCGATTTTGTCGCCAATGAGGACGCCAGCCGCAAGCGTGCCCGCGAGAATTGCAAGGAACGTCGCGCCTTCCACGAGAGCGTTGCCCGCCGAGAGTTCCTCGGTCTTCAAATGATCGGGCAGGATGCCGTACTTCACCGGACCGAAGAGCGCCCCGATGATGCCGTAGAGCGCGAGCACGACGAAGAGGACGGGTATCGAGTGAAACGCGAAGCCGACGCAAGCGAGCAGCGCCACACCGATCTCCACGAACTTCAACCGCTCGGCGACGAATGCCTTGTCGTTCTTGTCCGCCAACTCGCCGCCGAGCGCCGAAAGCAGGAAGTATGGTGCGATGAACACGGCACCCGCGAGCGAGACGAGTTGTGCACTCGATTCCGATGCGAGTTTGAAGGTTATGAGAAGGACCAGCGCCTGCTTGACCAGGTTGTCGTTCAAGGCTGAGAAGAACTGGCACCAGAAGAGCGGCGCGAAACGGCGGGCAGCGAGCAGCGACGTGATCATGAGCGGTCCTCGGCCAATTACCGAATGCTGAACGGGTTTACGGCAAGTCGGCTAATTTCAATTATTCACTCTTTTTCTCAGACGGGCGTTAAGAAAATCCGCTTCCTGAGGTTCCAAGTCCTTATCGAACGATGAAGTTGCGGCCATTTCGCGCCACTCGGTATTCTCGCGAGATAATGCGCGCCGGCCACTATCCAGGACTGCGAGATGTGGCGCCCGGCGGCGAACTGCCATGTCCACATGACCCTCCGGCGCCCGCGCTTCGAGCGTGCGCGGGGGATGCGCGAGGCATGCGTCTGCATCCAACACCTGTCGCGGCGCCGATGCCGCGTCACCCAGCACGATCCTCGCAAACTTCGAAGACAACCATTCAAGAGTGCACATTGCTGTGATCCTCATCACGTTTGAACATCGATCATATAACAGGAATTTAAACGTCGTTCAATTGCGCGTTGCAGCGTCCAGCTCAATGGTTGACGGGCGCCGAACAGCTGCGTCAGATCAAGCCTTACAATTCAGCTTTTTCATGTAGTTGAATTCTCCCGACGGAACGCCCCGGGATGGGCACCGTCAGCTGCCGAGACGTGGTGGACGACGGTCACCCACAGCGAGCGACGGCCAAAACGGAAACGGCCGCCCCGACCCTTCTGGATCGAGGCGGCCGATCGATTAGAACTTTGCTTCGGCGCGATCAGCGGCCCTTCCAGTTCGGCTTCCGCTTCTCGGCGAAGGCTTTCGGGCCTTCAATGGTATCCTCGCTGTTCGTCATGGCGACGAATGCGGGGTAGCTGAGGTTGCGCATGGCGATCTCGACGGACGGGGTATCGAGCGAGCGCATCACTGTCTGTTTGGTCGCGCGGATCGACATCGGCGAGCATTCGAGGATCTGGTCGGCCCAGCGGCGGGCTTCCTTCATCAGGTCGGCATGCGGGGCCACGGCCGTGACGAAGCCCAGCTCGTAGCCCTCCTGGGCCGACACGTGGCGGGCGGTCAGCATCATGCCCATAGCCTTCTTCAGCGGGATCTGCCGGGAGAGGCGCTGCATGCCGCCGGCACCGGCCGCCAAACCGACCTTCGGCTCTGGCAGAGCGAACTTGGCTTGGTCGGAGGCGATGATGATGTCGCAAGCGAGTGCGATCTCGAAACCGCCGCCCATGGCGAACCCGTTGACCGCCGCGATCACGGGCTTGTCGAGGTCGAAACGGTGCGAGAGGCCGCCAAAGCCTTTGGAGGCCATGGGCGGGCGCTTGCCAGTCCTGGCGCGATACTCGGCATGGTACTTGAGGTCGTTACCTGCGGAAAACGCCTTATCGCCAGCGCCCGTGACGATGGCGACCCACAACTCGGGGTTCTCGTGGAACTCGTCGAAGATCCCGGCCATCTCCTCGTTCGCGAGATGGTGCAGGGCGTTGTAGACATCGGGCCGGTTGATCGTGACGATCATCAGGCGACCGTCGACTTCGACCTTCGCATACTCGTAGGACGACTTCAGCGCCACGGCGTTCTCCTTTGCGGCTGTTTCCTCGTGTCGGGTCCGAGGATAGAGCGGACGCGGCGGAGAGGGGAGTCCCACTGTGCGTTCCTTCCTCGCCCGACGCTTGACGCAAGCGGCCGAAAGCGGCACTAGGATGGATGTGCGTCGGGGTATAGCTCAGCCTGGTAGAGCGCCTGCTTTGGGAGCAGGAAGTCGGGAGTTCGAATCTCTCTGCCCCGACCAGATCGATTTCTCGCGCCCGACCCAGGTCGTCACGTGGCGAGGCGGGGCGGGTTCTTGGCATGGCACGAGGCTCGCGCATGGTTGCACGCATCTACCGCCCGGCAAAAACTGCGATGCAGTCCGGTCAAGCGCGCTCCTCGGAGTGGCTGCTGGAGTTCGAACCAGCCGCACCGCGGGCCGTAGACCCGCTGATGGGCTGGACCGGGTCCACGGACACCAAGGGTCAGGTCAAGCTGCAGTTCGCCACGCGCGAAGAAGCCATCGCCTACGCCGAGCGCAACGGCATTGCCTTCCGGGTGGAGGAGCCCAAGCCGCGCAAGGCGATCCGTAAGTCTTACGCGGACAACTTCAAGTTCGGCCGCATCGGCCGTTGGACACACTAAGCCTTCCGCCGCCTTGCCGGCTCGTGGATCAGGCCCCGTAGCTCAGCTGGATAGAGCATTCGCCTTCTAAGCGAATGGTCGCAGGTTCGAGTCCTGCCGGGGTCGCCACCAACTCCCGATCACTTCGACAGACTGTCCGGGCAGTCCGCCCGGCCTTCGGCCTGCCGCCGGACGTCGGCGGGAACGTGGCCATGCGCCGCTGCGCTCCAGCCTGCCATTTTTTTGCACGATATCGCCGTGTCGCGCTCAAACCATGCCCAAATGGCAGTGGGTCGAGCGAAATTTGGCAGCACCTATCGACTGGGATCGCATACGACTTTGGGCTATGCACGCAAAGTCGACAAGGAACGGACCGATGGCAGAGCAGAACCTGGGACCACTCGCCGGCATCAGAGTGCTGGAACTCGGGCATTTCATCGCGGCCCCGTTCGCGACACGCGTTCTGGGTGACCTAGGTGCCGAGATCATCAAGATCGAGCCGCCGACGGGCGATCCCGTCCGCAAATGGGGCGCGCAGAAGGACGGCAATCCCGTCTGGTGGAGCGTGCATGGGCGAAACAAGAAGTCGGTGGTTCTGGACCTCAAGGGCAAGTCGGCGCGAGAGATCGTGCTGAAGCTGGTCGCGAACTGCGACGCCGTCGTGGAGAACTTCCGCCCGGGCTACCTGGAGCGGTTGGGACTGGGTGACGATGCCATGCGGACGGCGAACCCCGACATCGTCATCGCGCACGTTTCAGGCTTCGGCCAGACCGGGCCCGATCGCGACCGAGCAGCGTTCGGCGTCATCGGCGAAGCCATGGGCGGCCTGCGTCATCTCACGGATCATGCACCGGGGATGTCGGATCTTCCCTCCGTGCGCGTCGGGGTGAGCATCGGCGACTCGCTGGCCGGCCTCTATGCCGCGCTCGGCGTCGTCTCGGAGTTACTGCGCAAGGCGCGACCGAGCGCACCGCCCTCCAAGGGGATCGTCGATGTGGCGCTGACCGATTCCGTGTTGAGCGTGATGGAAGGCATGCTGCCAGAGTACGGCAGCCTCGGCCTCGTGAGGCAGCCGACCGGATCGCGCATCCCGACCGCGGCGCCGACGAACGCCTATCCCTGCAGCGACGAGAAGTGGGTGCTGATCGCTGGCAATTCCGACGCGCTCTTCGAGCGGCTGGTCACACTCATGGGGCGGCCGGAGTTGGCGCACGATCCCCGCTTCGTCGGCAATCAGGCCCGCGTGAAGAACGTGGAAGCGCTGGATGCAGAGATCTCTGCGTGGACACGGCAATTTCCGGCCGCAGAGGTCGATCGTAAATGTATCGAGGCGGACATCCCCTCGACGTTGATCTTCACTGCGGCCGAATGCGCGGCGTCTGCGCAGTTCCGCGCGCGCGGCATGGTGCAGGAAGTGAACGACCCCCTGATCGGAGCGACTCTGCATCCCGGTGTCGTCCCCGCACTGCCGGGTGCCGAAGCGCCTCTGAGGTGGTGTGGTCCGCCCCTCGGCGCGCATACCGTCGAAGTGCTGGGCGAACTCGCCGGACTGAGCCCGGAAGAGATCTCTGCTCTTGGCCGGAGCGACGGCAAAGCGGGAAAGTCGGCCGCTGCATGACGCCGACGGCTTGACGATGCCGTCCGATTGCGGCCTCCTGCCCCGATGGAGATCCGGCAGCCTGCGCTTCCGCAAACGGTGGAAGCGACGGGGTCTTGTCGGCCAACCCCTTCAAGCGGAGCGGTGATGTCGGGGAGCTTTCCGTTCGATCCTGCGTTGCGCGAACGCATACTCACGAACCTGAAAGAGCACGAGCGCGTCCAGATCGCGGATCCGGGCCTGCGGCAAGCGGGTGTCGTGCTTGCAGTGGTCGGCATGCCGGACAGCCGGGAGGCCGCCGTTCTGCTGACGAAACGGTCGGCCAATCTGCGGCGCCACGCCGGCCAATTCGCACTGCCGGGCGGGCGGCTTGACGCAGGAGAAACGGCCGAGCAGGCGGCCGTGCGTGAGTTGCGCGAGGAACTCAGGATCACGGTGGACGAGAGCGACATCCTGGGCGTTCTCGACGATCTGCCGACGCGCTCGGGCTTCCGCATCACGCCGATCGTCGCGTGGTGCGGCATGGCGCTCGAGATCGAACCCGATCCGGTCGAGGTCGCCAAGGTCTTTCGCATTCCACTGACGGAACTCGACAGTCCGGCCATCCCGCATCTCGTCACCGTGCGCGAAGGTGAACCGCCGGTGATGTCGGCACCGCTGCCGACAACGGGCGGGCAAGTCTATGCGCCCACCGCGGCGATGCTCTATCAGTTCCGGGAAGTCGCGCTGCATGGACGGGTGACGCGCGTCTCGCATCTGGGGCAGCCGCAGTTCGCGTGGCGGTAGTGCTGGGCGGTCACATCGGGATCCGGCCACGCGCGCCCTGGCGTTCCGGTTCCTTTCGGCAATCGAAGTTGCGCGCCGGGCCATCGGCGATCCGGCGGGCGAGGGCTATGGCATCGCGCGTCGCCAGTGCATCGATGACGGCGACCTGGCACGTCTCCACCGGCGTGATACGCAGGACGACCAGAGCCTCCGCGTGTTTGCCATCGGTGTCGATGAAGTAGCGGAGGATACCAGCGTAGGGGACGGTGCGGCCACCCGGGCGCGTGAAGCGCCACTCGAGGGTCGCGCGCCGGCTGTTCCGCGCAAAAATGGAATTGAACGGTTTCAATGTCTGTCGCGCGGCCTTGCGCTTCTCGGGCGCCTTGCCCAGGCTGACGAACATGCGCAGATCACCCTCGGCGACATAGACCGGGTATCCGGCAAGTCCCTTGCAACGCCAGGCGGTGCCATCCCTGTGACGCTTAAGTACAATGCACGAGGACAGTTCGATCGTCGTATAGAGACTGCGCAACGGGTTGGCTGCGACATCGGCGGCACCGGCCGGGACCAACATTGCAGTCAAGAGCGCCAGCTGTTTTCGCATCGGTTCCACTCGGTTTCGTGCCTAGTTTCGGCTTTACGGCTCATGTTCCGGTTCCGACGTTTGCCTCGCGGCGTTGCTCGGCTCGGCCCGGAGCAAATATCAGAATCAAAGGAAATGCTACCAACGCGATGATAACATTATAGCTTTTGCATTCGATACTTGGTGACGAGACAAGCTGCGAGCGGGTACCAGACACCAGATGCGCTACACTGGTACACGAGCGTGTGCATAAAATGTCCGAGCAACCAGAGCGAAGGTTGCGCGGCGGCAGAGCACAGGACGAGTCAGCATGCGAATAGACGCCATACCGATCGGGAACAACCCGCCGGAGGATATCAACGTCATCATCGAGGTGCCGGTGGGGGGGGAGCCCATCAAGTACGAGATGGACAAGGCTTCGGGCACGCTGGTCGTGGACCGGTTCCTCTACACGCCGATGCGCTACCCTGGTAACTATGGCTTCATTCCCCATACGCTTTCGGCGGATGGCGATCCCATCGACGTGCTGGTGTGTAACACGCGGGCGATCATACCCGGCGCGGTGATGAATTGCCGCCCCGTCGGCGTGCTCGTGATGGAGGATGACGGCGGCGGCGACGAGAAGGTGATCGCGGTGCCATCGCCCAAGCTGACGAAGCGGTACGAGCGGATCAGGAGCCACACCGACCTGCCGGAGATCACTCTGAGCCAGATCCAGCATTTCTTCGAGCACTACAAGGATCTGGAGCCCGGAAAGTGGGTGAAGATCAATCATTGGGGCGATGCGAACGAAGCAAAGCAGCTCATTCAAGCGGCAATCGAGCGGGCACGCGCCAAAGCATGAGGCGTCAGCCTCCGCAGCGGGCGCGGTTCACGGTAGCCGAGCCGTCTGCTATAGCGCTTGCAACAGCTCGAGGAGGCGGCAATGGCAGATATGAAGCTCGCGGTCATCGGTGCGGCCGGCAGAATGGGGCGTGAACTCGTTCGCGCCGTCACCTCGATCGACGGTTGCGTGGTTGCGGGAGCCGTCGAGCCGAAAGGATCTGCTGCCATCGGACAGGACGCGGGTGTACTGGCCGGGATCGGAGAACTCGGCGTTCGCGTCACCGACGACGCGCTGGAGGTCATTGCGCGCGTCGACGGAATTCTCGATTTCACGGCGCCCAAGGCAACCGTGGAGTTGGCCGGTCTCGCCGCCAACGCGCGGATCGTACACGTGATCGGGACGACGGGCTGCAGCGAGAGCGACGAGGCCGCGATCAAGGCGGCCGGCCGGCACGCGACGATCATCAAGGCCGGCAACATGAGCCTGGGTGTCAACCTGCTCGTTTCGGTGACGCGCAAGGTCGCCGAAGCGCTCGACGCGGACTTCGACATCGAGGTGCTGGAAATGCACCACAAGCACAAGGTCGACGCCCCCTCCGGCACCGCGCTGATGCTGGGCGAGGCGGCGGCGGATGGGCGCAAAGTCTCGTTGAAGGAAAAAAGTGTGCGCTCGCGCGACGGGCATACGGGCGCGCGGCGCAAGGGAGACATCGGCTTTGCGACGCTGCGTGGTGGCAACGTAGTGGGGGAGCACAGCGTCATTTTCGCTGCAGAGGGCGAGCGCATCGTGCTCAGCCACATCGCGACGGATCGCGGGATCTTCGCACGCGGCGCGGTGAAGGCGGCGCTCTGGGGGCGCGGCAAGGGGCCGGGCGTGTTCTCCATGTCGGACGTGCTGGGGCTTTAGCAGGCCGACAGCCGCGCCGTCAGGGTACGGAAGCGCCCGCCGACAACGTCGAGGATTTCCCGGAGGGCTGCGTCGTCGGATGGCGCAGCCCTTCGGCGTTCCTCGACGGACCACAGGGAAACCGAGCGCGGCCTCGACGTTCGTCGGGCAGGCCATGCAAAGGATGGACAACAAGAGACGAGCCGCGCAAACTGTCTGACGTCCGCAGCACCCGGAAAGAGGTGCCGGATGGAACAAGGGAGGAATTCAGATGAACAGCCCGACCAAGCGGGGGCTCGTTGCCCTTGCTTTATCTGTCGGTCTAGCCGGCTTCCCGTTCGGCGAGACCAGAGCCGACGACTTCCCCAGCAAACCGGTCACGCTCATCGTGCCATGGCCCGCCGGAGGGGCGACCGACGTCGTATCACGCGCCATGGCCGAGTCGGCTTCCAAGCATCTCGGTCAGCCGATCGTGGTGGAGAACAAGGCTGGCGGATCGGGAACGTTCGGTGCGGTAGCTCTCAAGTCGGCAAAGCCGGACGGCTATACCGTCGCGCAGCTTCCGATCACCGTTTTTCGCTTCCCCGTGATGAAGGGCAAGAAGGTGTCCTGGGATCCGTTCCAGGACTTTTCCTACATCATCCACATGACCGGCTACACGTTCGCGATCGGAACGAAAGCCGACAGCAAATTCAAGACGTGGCAGGATGTCGTCGCCTATGCCAAGGCCAATCCGGGGAAACTGACCTACGGTACGCCGGGGGCCGGTACGTCACTGCACATCGGGATGGAATTGATCTCGGCGCACGACGGCATTACGGCCACCCACGTGCCATTCAAGGGTGGCGCGGAGACGACGGCCGCCCTGGCGGGAGGACACGTCGATATCAGCGTGGAGGGCACGTCCCAGCTCCCGTTGGTCGAGGCCGGGCAGATCCGGCTGCTGATGGTGTGGACGGCAAAGCGGGTGCCGCGCTGGCCCGACGTCCCGTCGCTGCGTGATCTCAACTATCCCTGGACTTTCGACAGTCCGTGGGGGTTTGCCGGTCCGAAGGGCATGGACGCTGCCGTCGTCAAAAAGCTGCACGACGCGTTCAAGAAGTCCCTCGAAGACCCCAAGGTGAAGGCCGTGATGGACAAGCACCTGATGGCCGAGAACTACGCCGATCCCAAGGGCTATGAGGAACTCGTCAAAAAGATCACGGCTTTCGAAGCGGAAGGCGTGAAGCGCATCGGCATGGGCAAGTAGCCGCTTTGGCCCGCTCACGGCATATGCCGGGCAAGTGCGACAAGGGGCCGAGGCACGCTGCCCGCACATATGTGCTGAAGTCATTCCAATCCATGCGCCAAGGGACGAGGATGCAACCCGTCGCCCGGCGCATGGGTTGGCGAGGAAGCTAACAACCGAAGGAGAATAGGTGTCCATGACGAACAGACGCGTAGTTATGACGGCAATGGCAGCGCTCGCCCTGTCGGCCCCAGTGGCAGGATTGGCGACGGCCGAAACCTTCCCGTCGAAGCCCGTGACCTTGATCGTGCCGTGGCCCGCCGGCGGCTCCACCGACGTGGTCATGCGCGCCATGGCGGAGGCTGCCGGCAAGGTTCTGGGCCAGCCCGTCGTCGTCGAGAACAAAGCGGGCGGATCGGGCACGTTCGGCGCGCTCGCGCTCAAGACGGCAAAGCCCGACGGATACACCATTTCGCAGTTGCCGATCACGGTGTTCCGCCTGCCACTGATGAAAGGCAAGAACGTCTCGTGGGATCCAGCCACGGACTTCACCTACATCGCACATCTGTCGGGTTACACATTCGGCATCACCACGAAGGCCGACGGAGAATTCAAGAGCTGGGAAGACGTCGTCAAGTTCGCGAAGGCGAACCCCGGCAAGGTGACCTATGCCACACCGGGCGCCGGTACGTCGCTGCACCTGGGCATGGCGCAGATCTCGAAGCTGGCAGGCATCGAGTTGACGCACGTGCCGTTCAAAGGTGGCGCGGAGACGAACGCCGCGGTTCTGGGCGGGCACACGATGTTGCAGGCCGACTCGACAGGTTGGAAGTCACTGGTCGACAGCGGCAAGCTTCGCCTGCTGGCACTGTGGACGGACAAGCGTTCCTCGAACTGGCCGAATGTCCCGACGCTCAAGGAACTCGGCATCAACCTCGTGTTCGATAGCCCATGGGGCATTGCCGGTCCGAAAGGGATGGACCCCGCCGTCGTGAAGAAGCTCGACGAGGCGTTCAAGAAGTCCCTGGATGACCCGAAGGTCAAGGAGCTTCTGGCCAACTTCGTGTTCCCGTCGCGCTATGCCGACCAGCAGGGCTATCTCCAGATCATCAAGGAGGTGACCGAGGTCGAGAAGGCGGCGCTGAACGCCACCGGACTCGCGAAGTAAAGTTTCGGAGCGATCCGACTGCGGGATTTCCCGTGGCCGGGTCGCTCCGGGCGATTGCCGCTCGAGAATGGGCTGAGGGGGGAAATGAATGGAAACCGGGGATCGCAAGACGACCGGCTCGGAGCTTTGGGGCGGGCTCGTCTGGCTCGCCTTCGGTTTGTGGGTCACTTGGGAGGGCTACAAGATAGGCCTGGGTGAGTTGCACGAACCCGGTTCCGGTTTCGCGGTTTTCTGGCTGGGCATCATTGCCACCGTCTTAGCGGTGGCCGTCGTCGTATCGGCCATCGCAAACCCCAGTCCGAGCGTTTCCTCGCTATGGCGAAATACGCGGTGGCAGAAGGTCCTGCTCGTCATCGCTTTGTTGCTGGTGTTCGGTTTCTTCTTCGAGAAGATCGGCTTCATTCCCTGCGCCTTCATCCTGCTCATCGTGCTCATGCGGGTGATCGACCCCGTACCCTGGCCGCAGGCACTGATCGTGTCGGTGGGCAGCGTTCTGTGCGTGTGGTTCCTCCTCGCGAAATTCCTCAAGATTCAATTGCCGGCTGGTCTGCTGGCCCCCCTGCTCGGCTGAGGTGACCACATGGATGTTTTCAGCAGCTTGATGCACGGGTTTGCGGTCGCCCTGCAGCCGATCAACTTGATCGCATGTTTCGCCGGCGTGCTCGTGGGGACCCTCATCGGGGTGCTGCCGGGGATCGGTCCCGTCACCGCGATGGCGCTGCTCCTGCCCGTGACGCTCTCCGCACCGCCGGAGGCCGGCATCATCATGATGGCCGGCATCTATTATGGCTCGATGTACGGGGGATCGACGACCTCGATCCTGGTCAACATTCCGGGCGAGGCCGCTTCGGTCGTCACCTGTATCGACGGGCACGAGATGGCCAAGCAGGGCCGCGCCGGCCCGGCGCTCGGGATCGCCGCGCTTGGCTCGTTCTTCGCCGGCACGGTCGCCATCGTGGCGCTGATGCTGGTCGCGCCGACGCTGGCGCGATGGGCGATCGCCTTCGGCCCTGCCGAGTACTTCAGCTTGATGGTCCTGGGCTTGACGCTGCTGAGCTTCCTGACACAGGGCTCCATGGCGAAGGCGCTGCTGATGGCCTGCTTCGGCGTCGTGCTGGGGTTGGTCGGCACCGACGCGATCACGGCCGAGGAAAGACTGACATTCGGGCGGCTCGAGCTTCTGGACGGCATCGGTATCGTGCCGGTGGTGATGGGCCTGTTCGGCGTGGCAGAGATCCTATCGAACCTCGAGCGCAAGCTCGGGCGCGAGGTGGTCAAGGCGCAAATCGGCAGTTTGTGGCCCGGCAAGGACGACTGGGCGGCGAGCCGGGGACCGATGCTGCGCGGCACGCTGCTGGGCTTCTTCGTCGGGACGCTACCGGGCGGCGGCGCGGTGATCTCTTCGTTCGCGTCCTACGCGCTCGAGAAGCGCCTATCGAAGACCCCGGAACGCTTCGGCAAGGGCGCGATCGAAGGCGTTGCGGGGCCCGAGGCGGCCAACAATGCCGCGGCCGGCGGCGCGTTCATCCCGCTACTCACCTTGGGCATCCCGCCGAACGTGATCCTGGCGCTGCTGCTCGGCGCATTCATCATTCACGGTCTGCAACCCGGGCCGTTGCTGATGGTGCAGAAACCCGATGTGTTCTGGGGCATCGTCGCGTCGATGTATATCGGCAACGTGATGCTGCTGATCCTCAACATGCCGCTCATCGGGATGTGGGTGCAGGTTCTCAAAGTACCTTACCCCCTGCTGTTCCCGCTCATCCTGATGTTCTGCATCGTCGGCGTGTTCTCCTCCAATGCCGCCGTATTCGACGTGTTCGTCATGGTGGTGTTCGGGCTCATAGGCTACCTCATGCGCAAGTTCGGCTACGAACCGGCGCCACTGGTGTTGGCCTTCGTGCTGGGGCCGCTACTCGAGAACAACCTGCGCAAGGCCCTGATCCTGTCGCGCGGCGACTTCTGGACGTTCATCGAACGCCCGATTTCGGCGACGTGCCTGGCGTTGGCGGCATTGATGCTGCTGGTGCCGTTGCTCCCGGCACTGGCCCGAAAACGCGAGTCGATCGCCCTCGACTCCCAATCCTGACACGTGCCATGTAGGCTCGACGAGGACATCGGCGCCGGCTGGTCCGGCGCCGATTTTTTTGCCGTCCGCGACAGCTGACATCGCGCGGGCCGGACGCCATTGCAGGGATTGTTTCCATGAAGATCACCGTCGTCCAGACCAACACGATGCACGACAAGGCCCGCAACATCGCACAGGCCAAAACGTTGATGGAGCAAGCGATCACCACCGACAGGCCCGATGTCCTGGTATTGCCGGAGGTGTGGAACTGGCGCGGCGGCACGACGGCGGACAAGGTGGCCAACTCCGACCAGATCCCGGGCGGGCCGGCCTACGAGGTGTTGCAGGCGCTGGCACGGACACACAAGGTGTGGATCCACGGCGGCAGCATGATCGAGCGTATCCCCGGCGGAACACAGGTCTACAACACCACCTGCGTCTTCGATCGCGAGGGCCGCGAAGTCGCGCGCTACCGCAAGATCCACATGTTCGACATCGTGGCTCCGGACGGCACGCCCTACCGCGAAAGCGACGACGTGGCCCGCGGCGGCGAGGTGGTGACGTACGATCTGGAGGGCTTCAAGGTCGGCTGTACCATCTGCTACGACATGCGCTTCGCCGAACTCTACATCCAGCTCGCCAAGCAGGGCTGCGACATCATCATGGTGCCGTCATCCTTCACGCTGCAGACCGGCAAGGACCACTGGGAGGTGATCCTGCGGACGCGGGCCATCGAGACGCAGTGCTACATCGTGGCGCCGGGGCAGTACGGGCCGTTCGTCGATGCCAAGGGCGGCACCCGGCAATCCTACGGCCACAGCCTGATCGCTGACCCTTGGGGGCACGTGGTCGCCAAGTGCTCGGACGGCATCGGCTATGCGTCGGCCAACATCGACCGGGCGCAGATCGACCGGGTGCGCGAATTGATCCCGATGAACGCGCATCGCCGCCTGAATGTGGACTGAGACACGCTGCCTGTCCGGCTACTCCTCTGGATCTGGCGGGTAGGCGTGGATCTGGCCCTTGGGATCGGCGACGACTTCCGCGTCGTCGTCGATGTAGTGCGGTCCGATCGGCACCTTGCCGTGGCCGCCGGGAATGTCGAGCACATAGGCCGGCAGAGCGAGGCCCGAGAGGCGGCGGCGCAGCTCGCGCATGAGCGCTTGGCCCTCGTAGACGTGCGCGCGGAAATGACTGGTGCCCGGCGCCAAGTCGCCGTGGTGTAGGTAGTAGGGTCGGATACCCAACGCGACGAAGGCACGGAACAGCGCTTCCAGCGTATCTGGATCGGCATTCACACCCTTGAGCAGCACGGTCTGGCTGACGAGATGGATGCCGGCCGCTTGCAGGCTGCGGATGGCAGCGCGGGCCTCTTGGGTCAGTTCGCGCGGGTGGTTGGCATGAAGGCCGACGTAGACGGCGCGGCTGGGCGAGGCCAAGGCTGCGGCCATTTCGTCCGTGATGCGCCCGGGATCGACGACGGGCACGCGGGTGTGCCAGCGCACGACGGCGACGTGCGGGATATCCTCCAGCCGACGGGTCAGCTCAGCGATGCGGCGGGGGGCCAGGATCAGCGGATCGCCACCAGTGAGGATCACTTCCCAGATGGCTGGCGTGTCGCGGATATAAGCCAGCGCGCGGTCGAGCGCTTCCCCCGTGAGTCCCGGACCGTTACCCGGTCCGACCATCTCACGGCGGAAGCAGAAGCGGCAATAGACGGGGCATGTTGCCGTAACTTTCAAAAGCACACGGTCGCGGTAGCGATGGATGAGGCCCGGCACCTTCTCGTGCGCGGCATCGCCGATGGGGTCGGGCATCTCGTCGAAGGTCGTCTCCAACTCGCGCGCGTCCGGCACGAATTGGCGGGCGATGGGATCGTCGGCGTCACCCGGGGCCATCAGACGCGCCATGGCTGGCGTGACCGCGATGGCGTAGCGCGCCGCAACGGCTTCCAGTCGCCCCGTGTTCTCGGGCACAACGAGGCCCGCCTCGGCGAGGGCGTCGATGCTGCGCAGGGTCTTGCCGGTTTCGCTCATACCCGCTGGCCTAGCGAGGATGCGGGCCTGGGGCAAGGGGGAGCGGGGTGTGATGTATCGCATCTGCGGCGCCGATGGCCGCAAAGGTCCGGAAGGCGACGTCCCAGGCACGGCGGGATCGGCCATAAATGCGCGCGGTGATGACGCCGCGTCCGGCGTGGCTAGCGCAATGATGCCTCGGCGCCGTTCATCCATCGTCGGTATTGAGATACGAGCCGGTTCGTGCCATTTTATGCAGCATGACACTTCGCCAGAACATTGCGATCCGAATTAGCGCCCCGGCGGCCTGAGGGCTCCGGGTTACCCGTGCTTATTCGTATTCCGCAATCTTGGTGAAGGATCCTCCCCGATGTCTCCGCATGTTTCCGCGCCGCACGGCGCTCACGTCGCCGCCGCATCCGGTGTTGCCGTCGAAGCCCTTGTCTCCGCTCGCTATCTCGTCACAGCCGATGCCAGCTCGGGCATGCTGTCGCGCCTCGTCGAGGCGTGCGCCAAGCTCGACGTCGTGCCGAGCCGCCTGCACGCCTCGCGCGAGGACGGCGACGGGGCGATGATGACCGTGGACTTGCGGCTGACGAAAGTGGACGCACGGACGGCCGAGCTGGTGGAGTACGGCCTCCGGCGCATCGTCGGGGTTAGCCAGCTCATCTGCGCCGTCGACGCCTGACGGGCAACGGCGGCCCGCCAGACCTCGTGTCACGGTTCCAACTCGGTGTCCCAGTAGAGATAATCGAGCCAGCTCTCGTGCAGGTAGTTGGGCGGGAAAAGCCGGCCGTTGCGATGCAGCTCGAAGACCGTAGGCCGGTAGGGCCACTGCATCGGCCGCATCCCTGCGTGTTCCGGCATCAGACCGCCCTTGCGCAGGTTGCACGGCGAACAGGCCGCGACGACGTTGTCCCACCGGGTCTGGCCGCCGCGTGAGCGGGGGATCAGGTGGTCGAACGTAAGGTCGTGCTTGGAGCCGCAGTACTGGCAGATGAAGCGGTCGCGCAAGAACAGGTTGAAGCGCGTGAAGGCCGGATAGAGGGCGGGCTTCACGTAGGTTTTCAGCGATACGACGCTTGGGATGCGAACTTCGAAGGAGGGGCTGCGTACGAAACGGTCGTACTCGGAAACGATGTTCACGCGATCTAGAAAGACCGCCTTGATCGTCTCCTGCCAGCTCCACAGAGACAACGGATAGTAGCTCAACGGCCGGAAGTCGGCGTTGAGAACAAGGGCCGGAAAACTTTCCGGTGATGCAGCCTGTGCGTTCACGAGACCGTTCCTGACAGTTCCCTGTCCGAATCGCACTCGGAGTTTCGTCTCATCGCTTCCAATACTAGAATTATGTGACAGTTGTGGGAACCCCCCCACATGTCGTGCCTTCGGGCACCGTTGCCGCGAAAGCAGGCGGTCAGGGCATCGGCAGCGTCTCGTGCTCGCGCAGGGTTTTGCCCGAGCCTCCGTCTACCTCGACCAGCCGTACGCGGTAGCCCCAGAGCGAGGCCACATGCATCAGCGTGCGGTCGCATTCCTCTTTGTCGAGCAGCATGCCATCGCGGACGAAGTGGGTGAGCACCAGCCGCCGGCTACCGGAAAGGTCGGCATCCGTGACCTGAATATCGGGGTCCTGGACCGAAACATCGTACTGACGCGCGAGCATGCGGCGTACCTGACGGTAGCCGGACTCGTCGTGGATGGCCGTGACGCGCATTTTCGGGGCATCACCATTGTCGTGCAGATGGAACAGTCTGAAATCGCGCATGACCTTCGGCGACAGGTACTGATGGATGAAGCTCTCGTCGCGGAAGTCGGCCCAGGCCTGGCGAAGCGTTCCCATGGGGTCCATATTGCCGGCGATGTCGGGAAACCACGCCTCGTCCTCGGCCGTCGGCTCGAGACAGATGCGTTTGATATCGCGCATCATGGCATAGCCCAGTGCATAAGGATTGAGGCCGCCGTAGCCGCGATCGGAAAAGCCCGGCTGATTGACCACGGCCGCATGCATGTGTGCGAACTCGAGCATCGAGCCCTCGGTGACGAGGCCCTTCTCGTACAGGCGGTTCATGATCTCGTAGTGGCAGAAGGTGGCGCAGCCCTCGTTCATCACCTTCGTTTGCCGTTGCGGATAGAAGTACTGGGCCAGCACGCGCACGATGCGCAGCAGCTCGGCCTTCCAATCCTCAAGCTTGGGCGCGTTCTTCTCGAGGAAGTAGAGGAGGTTCTCCTCGGGCAGCCGAAGTGCCAGTTGCTCCGCAGTGAGTTCGTCGCGCCCTTCGTTCTCCTTGGCCGACCGAGGCGTGCCCGGGAGTGTGCGCCATAACTCGTTGTAGATTTCGATCTCGTGCTCACGGCGGCGCACCTCGCGCTCGCGCTCGCGGGCGGGATCGAACTTGCGGCGCGGCTGGGCGTTGCGACTGACACCCTGGTTCATGAGCGCATGCGCGGCATCCAGTGTCGCCTCGACGGCGGCGAGGCCGAATTTCTCCTCGCATTCCGCAACGAAACGCTTGGCGAAGGACATGTACTCCAGAATGGCGTCGGCCTGCGTCCACTGTTTGAACAAGTAGTTGTTCTTGAAGAAGTGGTTGTGCCCCATGGCGGCATGCGCCATCACCAAGCACTGCATGGTCATGGAGTTCTCCTCCATGATGTAGTTGATGCAGGGATCGGAGTTGATGACGATCTCGAAGGCGAGCGATCGCGCGCCCTTGCGATAGAGCATCTCGTCCCGGGCAAAATGCTTGCCGAACGACCAGTGACGGTACATCAGCGGCATGCCGATCGAGGAGTAGGCATCGAGCATCTGCTCTGCCGTGATCACCTCGATCTGGTTCTTGTAGATGTCGAGCCCCATTTCGCCGACGCCGATCTCCTCGATGGCGTCGTAGGTGCTCTGGATCAGCTCGAAGTTCCACTCCGGCCCGTCGAACAGCGGTTTGTTGGCGCGCGCTGTCATGGTGTCAAAACCTCCCTCAAACACCCGCGTCGCTCGAGAACAACTCGCGGAAGACCGGATAGATCTCGCCGGGGTTGGTTACGCGGCGCATGGCGAAGTGCGGGAACTCTGCTGCGATCTCCTTGTAGCTGTGCCAGACGACCGTCTCTCCGGGACCGGTGTACTCGGAGACCTCGATATAGGCGAAGTACTGGCAGACCGGCAGAAGGCTGTCGCGGACCAGATCGAGGCAGTGACCCATGTCGTCGGGGATGTTGTCGCCATCGGACGCCTGGGCGGCATAGATGTTCCAGTCCTCGGGCGAGTAGCGCTCCTGTACGATGCGATCCATCTCCTCCAGCGCCGTCGAGATGACTGTGCCGCCCGTTTCCACACCCCGGAAGAACGTGTCTTCGTCCACCTCGGCCGCCGTGGAGGTGTGGCGAATGAACACGATGTCGACCTCGTGGTAGTGGCGCGAGAGAAAGACGTGCAGCAGCATGAAGAAGCGCTTGGCCAGATCCTTCAGACCCTCCGTCATGGACGCGGAGGCGTCCATCAGGCAGAACATCACCGCCTGGGTCGCAGGCCGAGGGACACGCTCGGTGCGGTTGAACTGCAGATCCAGGGGATCGACGTAGGCGATCGTGCGGCGCAGGCGCAGCATGCGCTCGAGCCGCGCCTTCATCTCGGCGATGCGGATCTCGTCGCGCGGGTCCTGTTGCTCGGCCCAGGCGATCTCCTCCTCGAGACGCAGCACGTCCTCGCTCTTGGGCCGCTTCAGTGCGATGCGGCGCGCGAGGCTCCGGCGCAACGTCCGGACGCGATTGAGCTTGGCAGGTGGGCCATCGGTCGTGTAACCGGCGCGCTGCGGAATGGGGTTCTTCAGATCCTTGATACGCTGTTTGACCAGGTTCGGCAGCTTCAGATCCTCGAAGAAGATTTCGAGGAATTCGTCCTTCGTGAGGGTGAAGACGAAATCGTCCTGACCCTCGCCGTCTGCGCTTGCCTTACCTCCACCGCCCCCCCCGCCGCCGCCCTGCGGCTTGGGGATCTCGTCGCCGACGCGGTAGTTCTTGTTGCCGGGCAGCACGTAATCGCGATTGCCACCGTTGCGACTGTGTTGGAACGAGGGCTCGCGCACGCTCTTGGCGCGGATCTTGATCTGCTCGGAGCCTTCGACATCGGACACCTTGCGCTTCTTCAAGGCATCCTTGACCGCCTCGCGGATGTCGGCCTTCGCACGGCGGACGAAGCGCTGACGGTTGCCCAGCGACTTGGACTTCGGATTGAGACGGCGATCGACGATGTTCAAGGCAAAGCTCCGCTTTGCTGGTCAGCCGGCGAGGCGGTTCTGTAGCAGGGAGAAACGCGCCGGTTCCTGCGGCAGCCTCGAAGGCCGCCGCTCTTCCGGACCATGGCCGGCTCCCTGCCAGCTGCTCATCAACCAGCCTTCTTGACGCGCATGTACCATTCGACCAGACGGCGGACCTGCCGCTGCGTGTAGCCGCGAGCAACCATGCGCTCGACGAAGTCGTGATGCTTTCGCTCCGCGTGGCTGTCCTTCTTGGCGCCGAACGAGATGACCGGCAGCAAGTCCTCCACCTGGGAGAACATGCGACGCTCGATGACATCACGGATCTTCTCGTAGCTCGTCCAATCGGGGTTCTTGCCGCCGTTACGCGCACGCGCCCGGAGCGAGAACTTCACCACCTCGTAGCGGAAGTCCTTCGGGTTCGCGATGCCCGCAGGCTTCTCGATCTTCGAGAGCTCCTGGTCGAGCAATTCGCGGCTCATCAGCTGGCCGGTGTCGGCATCCTTGAAGTCGTGGTCTTCGATCCAGGCATCAGCGTAAGCGACATACCGGTCGAACAGGTTCTGGCCGTAGTCGTTGTAACTCTCCAGATACGCCTTCTGGATCTCATTGCCGACGAATTCGGCGTAGCGCGGTGCGAGTTCCTCCTTGATGAACTCCAGATAACGCCGCTCCGTTTCCTCGGGCATCTGCTCGCGTTTGATCGACTGCTCCAGTACGAGCATGAGATGCACCGGATCGGCCGCGATCTCGTGACTGTCGTAGTTGAACGTCTCCGACAGGATCTTGTAGGCGAACCGCGTCGATGCGCCGTCCATGCCCTCCATGACGCCAGCCGTGTCGCGATACTCCTGCATCGTGCGGGCCTGCGGATCGCTGTCCTTGAGGCTCTCGCCGTCGTAGACGCGCATCTTCGAGAAGAGCGACGAATTCTCGTGCTCCTTGAGGCGCGAGAGCACGGAGAACTGCGCGAGCATGTCGAGCGTGCCAGGCGCGCAGGGCGATTCCGACAACTCGCTGGAGCGCAGCAACTTCTCGTAGATCTTACGCTCCTCGGTGACGCGGAGGCAGTAGGGCACCTTGATCACGCAGATACGGTCGAGAAATGCCTCGTTGGTCCGGTTGGACCGGAAGCTCTGCCATTCGCTCTCGTTCGAGTGAGCGATGATCACGCCCTGATAAGGCATCGCGCCGACGTTCTCGGTGCCGACGTAGGTGCGGTCCTGCGTGGCGGTGAGCAGCGGATGCAGCATCTTCAGCGGCGCCTTGAACATCTCGACGAATTCAAGCAAGCCCTGCGTCGTTCGGTTGAGACCGCCCGAGTACGAGTAGGCGTCGGCATCATTCTGACCGAAGTGCTCGAGCTTACGGATGTCCACCTTGCCGACCAGCGCGGAGATATCCTGGTTGTTCTCGTCGCCAGGCTCCGTCTTGGCGATGCAGATCTGCCGGAGCTTGGAGGGATAGAGCTTGGCGACCGAGAACTTCGAAATATCACCGCCGAACTCGTCCAAGCGCTTGACGGCCCAGGGACTGATGAAGCCTGTCAGAACGCGGCCGGGAATTGCGTACTTCTCTTCGAGAACGGCGCCCATCGCATCCTGGTTGAAGAGCCCCAGCGGGCTCTCGAAGACGGGGCTCAACTCGCGGCCAGCCTGGAGCACGTAGATAGGGCAGGCCTCCATGAGATCCTTCAGGCGCTCGGCAAGCGACGACTTGCCGCCACCGACGGGACCCAGGAGATAGAGGATCTGCTTGCGTTCCTCGAGGCCCTGCGCGGCATGCCGGAAGTAGCCGACGATGCGCTCGATCGTCTCCTCGAGACCGTAGAAATCTTTGAACGCGGGATAGACCTTGATCGTCCGGTTCATGAAAATTCGGCCGAGACGAGAATCTTCCGCGGTATTCACGACCGTCGGCTCGCCGATGGCCTTGAGCATCCTTTCCGCTGCAGTCGCGTACATCGTTGGATCCTTACGGCATCCCTCGAGATACTCACGCAGGCTCATCACGGTCTGCTTCTGCCGATCGTAGGCCTGGCTGTAGATATCGAAGATCTCGCTGCGCGTCGTCGCCATGTGATTGCCCTGCGGTGGTTGCTCTGGTTTCTTTGTGCTCCGTGGTCCGCGTTCCCTCTTGTTGCGGTCCGATCCACCCGTACTTTCTACGCCGAGCCGGACTTTCTAGTTCACGATCGCGTCGCTGTTATGGCGGAAACGAGGTTTTCTCGCCGATCGCGATCTGCCCGAGACATCACAACTCGCTCAGGTATCGAGAACGATCACGTCCTCTCGGGCGGGACATGACCGGTAAATCTCCGGCATCCGGCACTGCGCACGGCCGACGCCTGCTCGGCATAACGCTCACCTGCAATCGGCTGAGCAATCGGCGTGCCAACATTGTTCAAGCTACGCCGGCAACGTCGCCCCGGGGATAAATTGCCGGTGTTTTCCGCACCGATAAGCCACATTGCAAAACGATATTACAGATATGCTGCCAGATTCGGCAGGCCTCACGGCATCAAATCTTTTGCTGACCGACGTTGCGACAGTCGAGTGACATGAGGGTTACAGCAGGCCCAATTGCAAGGCACGATGACGAAAAAGTGCACAAACGCCGAATAATATGGCCGTTATAAAGAAAACGGTGCGACACTGGCTTTCCAATTCGCACCGTTCAGACTTTGACGAAAGTCGAGCCTGCTCAGCCCTGCGCGGTCAACTCGCGCCACAAGCCACGACCACCCGCGGTCGCCATGGCACGACCGAGTTCGGTCTGCCAGACGACCTCGCTGCCGAAGTCGTCGCGCCAAGCCCACAAGCGCCGCGTCGTGTAATGCAGCTGGTGCTCGCGCGTGAAGCCCATTGCGCCGAAGGCAGCGTGCGCGCCGTTTGCCACGCGGCCGGCGGCTTCGCCGGCACGCGATTTGGCGACGGCCACGGCGAACCAATCGGCCGAGCCGATGGATTTCTCCACCGCCATGTCCGTCGCCGCATTCGCCGCGGCGACCTCGCTCGCCATGACGGCCATCGCGTGCTGCATGGCTTGGAACCGCGCGATCGGCCGGCCGAACTGGACGCGATCGTTCACCCAGGTCATGCAGTGCTCCAGCGCGCGTTCCAGCGCGCCCGACAACTGGACCGTGCGCAGCAAGGCGCCCTCGAGTTGCAGAGTTCGCGCTGCATTCGGGAACTGCGCTTGGGCCACGACCTCGGCCTTCGACGTGTCGATGTCGTCACGCGCTTCACCCGCCTGATTGATGCTCTCGTGAGCGATCGCGCCTGCGATGGACAGGAGCTGCAGCTCGGCGCCCGACGCGACGACGGCGTGCGCGCATGTGCGGCCGAAGGGAACACCCGCATGCTTCCCCACGGGCGCGCCGCTCGCAGCCGGCGGGACGAGCGTGATCGCTCCGTCCGGCGGCGCGATCCCCGCGCGGGCTAGAAGCCGGCGCGCCATGATCGTTTCGCCCAGCGGCACCGGCGCGGCATGGTACGCCGCGCGCTGGATCAGCGCCATCGTATCGGCGAAGCCGATCTCGCCATCGGCCTCACCTATCGCCGCGAACCCCTGCTCGACAAGCGCGTTCCAGAGCTTTTCCGACGTGCCGCCGCCATCGGCTTTCTCGCGTTCTGCGAGCGTCAGGACATCCTCGACCACGCGGTCGAGTGTGCGGATCATTTCGTCACGCATTTCGCTCATTTCGCGCTCCTCAACGCAAGCCCAGGCCACGTGCGATCATGCCGCGCAGGATCTCGCGCGTGCCGCCACGGATGGAATAGGAAACGCACTGCATCTGGGACTCGTGCAGCAGCGCCGTGTATCGATCGTTCGACAAGCCGGCACGGGTCGCAGACGGCATCACGCGGCGTGCGACCTCGGGGATCTCCTGCTCGAGACCGGTACCGAGATCCTTTACGAGTGCGGCCTCCGTCGCGGGATCGAGACCGGCCTGAAGCATGCCGGCGATGGACGACGACATACGGCGCAGCGTTGCGAGATTGGCGACGATGCGGCCGAGTTCCGCAGCCTGCGTGTCGGTCGGGCTCTCGCCCACGGCGTCGAAGGTCTCGCACAGAAGCGGGAACGTGGACATGAAGCGATCGGGCCCCGAGCGCTCGAAGGCGAGCTCGGCCGTCACCATCTCCCAGCCACGTCCCTCGCCGGCCACGATCATGTCGTCGGGCACGAAAACGTCGTCGAAGATGACCTCGTTGAAGTCGTGACCGCCGTAGAGATTGTAGATCGGACGCACCGTGACGCCCGGCGATTTCAGATCGACGATGAACTGGGTGAGGCCGGCATGCCTCTGCTCGGCCGTGCCGCTGGTGCGGACGAGCGCAATGAGATAGTGCGCGCGATGGGCATAGCTCGTCCACACCTTGCGGCCGGTGAGGCTCCAGCCGCCGTCGACCTTGTGTGCCCGCGACTTCACGCTGGCAAGATCGGAGCCGGTATCGGGCTCGCTCATGCCGATGGCGAAATAGCACTTGCCGGCGGCGATGCGGGGCAGGATCTCGTTCTTGGCTCGGTCGCTGCCGTGACGCAGGATCTGCGGGCCGGACTGACGGTCGGCGATCCAGTGCGCCATCACGGGCGCGCCGGCCGCCAGAAGCTCCTCGACGACGACATAGCGCTCCAGCGCGGTGCGTTCGTGGCCGCCGTACTGCTTAGGCCATGTCATGCCGAGCCAGCCGCGCTCGCCGAGCCGGGCCGAGAAGGCCTCGTCGGCTGCGACCATCGAGCCGACCGATGCCTGGAAGCGGCCGGCAGCGCGCTCCTCCTCACAAAAAGCACGCACTTCGGCGCGCAACTTCACCGCCTCGGCCGGCATCTCGACCGGAGTAAATACGAAACGAGACATCGCTCTCTCGCCTTCCCCTGTTTTTCCATTTCCTGGCAGGGCAGTATGCCGTTGCGGCAGATGCGGACAAGCGACAATTTTCTGCCGTGAGGTCACAGGCTGGGCGAAAGGAGACAGGCACATGCGCGCTGCTTGGTACGAACACAACGGCCCGGCCGAGGACGTCATCCGAATCGGCGAGAAGCCCGATCCATCGCCCGGCGCCGGCGAGGTGCTGATCCGCGTGCTCGCCTCCGGCGTCAATCCCGCCGACGGCTATCGCCGGCGCGGCATCGAGTACGGGATCGAAGGCCCCTTCGTCATCCCCAACAGCGATGGCGCAGGCTTGGTCGAGGCGGTGGGCGCGGGGGTGACACGGCTGTCAGCCGGGCAGCGCGTGTGGCTCTACAACGGGCAACGCAACGGCCGCACCTGGGGCACCGCCGCCGAACTGATCGCACTCGACGAGACGCTGGTGACGCCGCTGCCCGACGACGTTCCCTTCGAGGCCGGCGCGTGCCTGGGGATACCCTGCATGACGGCACATCGCTGTGTTTTCGGCTCCGGACCGGTGACAGGCCGCGACGTACTCGTGACGGGCGGCGGCGGCGCCGTGGGCAACTACGCCATCCAGCTGGCAAAATGGGGCGGCGCGCGCGTGCTGACGACAGTTGGCAACGCATGGCAGCGCGAAGACGCCGTCGCGGCGGGCGCCGACGTGGTCTTCGACCGGCAAGCGCGCGACCTGGCCAAGCAGGTCCTCGATGCGACGGCCGGCAAAGGGATCGATCGTATCGTCGAGGTCGATTTCGGCGGCAATCTCGAGGTCAGCCGAGCCGTGATCGCTCTCAACGGCTCCATTTCGGCCTACGCGACGCGCGGCGACATGACACCGACGGTCCCGTTCCGGGAGTTCATGCGCAAGAACGTGGCCATCCAGGCCGTACTGCTGCCGACATCCCCCCTCGCAGGCCGGCAGCAAGCGCAATCCGATATCCTTCGGTGGCTCCAGCAGGGAAAGCGGCTGCACCGTATCGCCGGCTCCTATCCGCTGGCGGAAACGGCGGCCGCGCACCAGGCGGTGGAAACTGGCGGCAAACGCGGCACGATCGTGGTCCTGCCGCAGGCGTAAAGCCCGGCTCAGAACAGCGGCATGCGCCCAGAGGGCCGCCACCGTCGCGACACGCGACGCATTGCTTAACGCCATATTAACCGTGGTCACGTAGCAATGCCGTGTAGTTTCGCGTAAGTGGAGTTGGGCGTGGCGTGGCCCTTTGACAATGTCATGGACGGCATGGGCGTCGTCGCACGGGTGCGGCTGTTTGCCGACGCCGTGCGCAACCGGATCGCCGCCGGCAGCGTCGGCGTGTTGGCGATCGCCCTGCTGGCGGGGGCGTGTGCGCGGATGGAGCCGCCCGTCAACTCGTCGAAAGAACTCTTCGGACCCGAAAAGTCGCGCCTGGGACGGACGCGCACCCTCTCCTACACGGACAAGATCTGCCCGCCCGCCGGCACAGCCGATTTCATCATGCCGCACTCGGGCGGCAAGCGCCGAACAGACTACAAACGCCTGACCATGCGCTATTCGCCGGGCGACCGCTTGAACGTCTTCGTCTATGGCGCGCAAGACTTCTCGGGCGACTATGTCGTCAACCTCGACGGCACGGTCGTGCTGCCTTACGCCGGCCCCGTCAGCGCAGTGGGTTTGACCAACGAAGAGCTGACACGGCGTATCGCGGACGCCTACGTGAGGTCGGGCATCTTCGTGCGCAGCGCACTCAAGCTGACGACGCGCCCCGTGCAGTATGCGCCGATCAACGTCAGGGTGACGGGCGCGGTATTCAGCGCGGGTCGGCACGGCATCAACAACATCAAGGACTCCGACAAGCTGGACAAGATGCTGGCCAAGTTCGGCGACAGCCCGACGGGCCGCTTCGTCCCCGCGGCGTTGCAGGCGGCCGGCGGCGTCCGGCCCGATGCCGATCTCTCGCGCATCAGGGTCACACGCGACGGCAAGACATTCACACTCGACTGGCGCGGCGCCATCACCGGAGAAGCTGTGGACGACATGCCCTTGATCGAGGGCGATCACGTCGACGTGCCCGAGTCCGGTTGCTTCCAGTCCGCGCTCGTTCGACCCACACAGATCACGCCTCCGGGCATCCGCATCTTCACGTCCAATCTGACCGGTCCCTTCCCCGGCGTGCCACAGCAGGGCAACCCACAGCAGGCCAATGGCCTGCCCTACGGCTCGCGTTTGCTGCAGGGCCTCGTTCAAGCCAATTGCGTGGGCGGCTCGCTCGCGACGAATGCGCGCCGCTACGCCGTGTTGATCAGCCGCAATCCGAAGACCCGTGAAACCGAGGTGATTCAGCGCCCGATCGAGGAACTGGTGCGGAGTGCGCATCGCGACAAGATGAACCCGTACCTGATGCCGGACGACGCGATCGCCTGTTACGACAGCGCGGTGAGCGAGTTGAAGGACATCCTCTCGATCTTCGGCAGCGTCCTGGGCCCGGTCAGCAGCGGCAAGTACATCCTGAACTGACGACCGGGGGCGCCCCCGCGAGCGTGCATGTGTCATACCTGCTGCCCGCGAGGGGGCTTTCCCTCCAGCCGCGTGCCCAATAGCCTGTGGCCGACTTCACAACGGCGCACGAGGCATGGCGGCATGGGCAAAACACTACCCCTTTCAGGCATCCGGGTCCTGGACATCGGCACGTTGATCGCCGGTCCTTTCGCTGCGACCATGCTCGGCGATTTCGGGGCGGAGATCATCAAGATCGAGCAACCCGGGCGCGGTGATGCGCTCCGCGGCTCGCCCGTCGACGGCAAGGCGGCGCGTTCGCCGAGCTGGCTGGTGGAAGGGCGCAATAAAAAATCGGTGACGCTCAATCTGCGCGTGCCCGAGGGGCAGGCCCTGCTCAAGGAAATGATCCGGCACGCCGATGTGTTGATCGAGAACTTCACGCCCGGGACGCTGGAGAAATGGGGACTGGGCTGGGAGGCCGTGCACGCCATCAATTCCCGCACCATCATGACGCGCGTCTCGGGCTACGGCCAGAACGGCCCCTATGCCAAGCGCTCGGGATACGACCGCATCGCACTCGGCTTCTCGGGCTACATGTATCCGACGGGCTTTCCTGATCGCTTTCCCGTGCGACCGGCGTTTCCGACCGCCGACTACAACACCGGGACGTTCGCAGCACTGGCGACGCTGCTCGCGCTCTATCACCGGGACGCGCAGCCAGACGGCGGAACGGGGCAGCTCATCGATCTGGCGCTCTACGAGGCGCCGTTTCGCATCACCGCCGAGATGATGACGGTTTTCGTCCAGACCGGGGCCATCCGCGAGCGCATCGGCAACCGGAATCCCACGTTCACCCCCGCCGGTACGTTCGAAACCAAGGACGGGCGCTACGTGCAGATCGCCGCCGGCGGCGACGGTGTCTGGCCTCGGCTCGCACAGGCGATGGGGCGGCCGGAACTGGCGACCGATCCACGCTATGCGACCATCCGCGAGCGCATGTCGCGCGCCGACGAACTCGAGGCCATGCTTGCGGAATGGGTCAAGACCCTGCGCTACGAGGAGATCGAGCCATTACTGGTAGGCGCCAACGTGCCGTTCGGCGGCATCTATACGGCAGCCGAAATCGCGGCCGATCCTCATTATGCCGCCCGAGACAACATTGCGCGCGTGCCCGATACGGTCTTGGGCGAAGTTGCGATGCCGGCCGTGGTTCCCAGGTTGGAAGGCACACCCGGCCGGATCGCGTTCGCGGGCGAAGACATCGGTGCGCACAACCAAGAGATCTACGGCGCTCTCCTCGGCAAGACCGAGTCCGAGATCGCAGCACTCGCGGCGGCAGGCGTGATCTGATCGCCCGATCCGGCGCGGCGGATCACCGCGCCGGATAAGCTTGCCCGAGCGCCGCATCGACATGCCGCACGCCGCCGAGATGCGCGGTCACCGGGTTGTACAGCCGCTGACCGTGCGCGATGCCGAGATAGAGAAGACCTGGCCAGATCAGATACGCGACGATCTCGAGGTTGTCGGCCAGCGAGAAGAACATCAGCGACAACACGACGGCGAGTGCTGCGCGCGCCACGCGGCTTGCCTGCGCCTTGAGCAGCAGGTCGAAGAAGCTGACAGCCATGGGCACGGCGAGTGCTGCAAAGCCGACCGCTCCCTTGACGAACAGCAGCCCCCACCACGTGTGGTGGGAGCCGATCATCATCGTCTCGACGACGTGGCCTCCGCGCTGAAGGACACCATTGCCGAACAGGATCTCGCCGGTCTCCCAGCGGTGATAGGCGATGTTCCCGAGTGCGGCACGGACCCGGCTCGAAGCGGCGCGGGCGGCGTTGAAGGCATCGGAGGCGTCCTGATAGGCCAAATAGGCGTCCTGCGAGAACAGAATTCCAAGGGTGGCCACAAACGCCAGAAAAACCCATACGGCGGGGCGCAGCACGTTCGACATGAAAGGAATGGCCAAAAGAATGACCGGGAGCGCCACGAGCGAAAGGCGCGAACCGGCCATGTAACAGACGACGATCGTCGAAACGATCGAAACCGCCTTGATGTACCCGCTGCGATCCCTGATGCTCAGAACCAGCCCGATGCCGGCATAGAAGGCGGCCGCCGTGGACCAGGGACCGAAGAATCGCCAGCGAGCCTGCCCGGTCACTTCGTCGTAGGTATAGAGCGTGACGTCGAAGAACTCGGGCGCTACGCCGAAAATGCCGTGCAGCGGCGAGACATAGAGTACGCCCGGAAGGTGCACTTTGCTGGCCAGGAAGAAGAACGGCGCCAGCAGCAACGTCTGAGCCGCCAGAAGGCCCAGTGCGCGCCCGATGATGGCCGGGCGAACTACGATCATCGATCCGACAAGCGGCATGAGGCCCATGATGGCCCAGCCCTTGGCCCAGCCGATACTGGACTTGAGCGTCTGCGCGAAACCCAGCTCGAGATCGATGTGCGCGACGACGAGGGCGAGCAGCATCACGAGCATGCCTGCCATCCAGACGAGCGCTGGAAACGCCGGCGGATTCAACCTGTTGCCGCCGTGGGCGGGACCAGTGAGCGCGCGCAACAGGACGACGAGCAGCAGAA
>VFQT010000879.1_pt1 | contig 40209 bp, 37 predicted proteins | sample 3512381 | NCBI WGS metagenome assembly VFQT01 (sample SAMN10412376, study PRJNA504923) | tailings metagenome | isolation source: Relicate 2 Philex TSF3 active mining site | place: Philippines: Tuba, Benguet | collected 2017-08-29 | reverse complement strand
GTATAAAATTACAGTTGGCAACTGGCGCGACGACTCAACGGGGCCTATGCAAGTGCTCTCTGGACCTCTTGGAAAAGAAAAAGTTCACTTTCAAGCGCCTGATTCAAAAAAGATTAAAAGAGAAATCCAAAAATTTCTCACTTGGTTCAATTCAAACTCAAACATAGACCCCACAATTCAAGCGGGCATTGCACATCTTTGGTTTGTTACTATTCACCCGTTTGAAGATGGCAATGGAAGAATTACCCGAGCCATTACTGATATGATCTTGTCGCGCTCCGAAACCTCGCCTCAACGCTTCTACAGCATGTCTTCTCAGATCAGATTGGAAAGAAAGAAATACTACGAGATGCTTGAAAAAACGCAAAAAGGAAACCTCAACATTACCCCGTGGATGGAATGGTTTCTTGAATGCCTTGAACGAGCATTAATTTCTTCGGATCAAATAGTCAATAAAGTTCTGCAAAAACATCAGTTCTGGATCGATAACAAAGAAATCCAATTCAACGAACGACAAATCCTAATGTTAGAAAAACTACTCGATGGATTTACTGGAAAACTGAATTCAACGAAATGGGCCAAAATAAACAAGTGTTCCACCGATACAGCCCTTCGCGACATTCAAGACTTGATAACCAAAAACATTCTCGAAAAAGAACCCAGTGGCGGAAGAAGCACCAGTTATTTTTTAAAATAACAAAAGAAAATCAATCCACGACTAGCAAATGAATTCAATCAACCTGCAGTGATTCACACAACTTGCAGCCTGCTTCGTATTTAATATCATCGGAGACATTCGTTACAAAGTAACTTTCGCCCGAAGGACATTCGTCGAAGACATCAGGGCGGCAACAATAAATACGTTTTGCCGCTTCTATTTCAGAAAAAAAATCAGTCAAATCAATCCACAAGGACTAATCCCGAAGAGAACCCCGCTCCTATTCAATCTCATTCTGTTTGTCATTCTCATTGTGTTTCTCCTACACTCTCTTGATGAAAATAAGAAACAGAATCAGTAGGAGAATGAGAAAGAGCGAAACAGCAACAAATCAGATCTTATATTGACGATTAGTAACTTTTTTGTCTACTTTTAATAATACGCAACAATTCTTCGCCTATTCACCCGGATTGGAGTGTATTGGGAAGGATTGTAGCGTGTATAAGAGAGTTAGCTGTAATCATATGAAAAAAGTGAACTTAGTAATAACATTGGTTTTTATCTCAAGCTTTTGCTTGGCACAGACTTTCAGTCGTATTCCTTCAGACAATAAAGACAGTTTAGTTCAGAAATTTCTGGACAAGAATTCATCACTTGTAGGAAAGACATACGAGTTCGCCAACCTTAACTATACATACATAATATACTTTGAAATAAAACCACAAGACTCACTACCAATTATTGACACACCTTTTGACTTTGGATATTCTCCTTATTCAGGAAGGTCAACGGTGACGCTTTTCAACTTATTATTTTCTGCTGATAGGGCTAACTTTACAAAATACACTATTGATACTGTAGATGTAAATTCAGGATGTTGTCCTTGTCATCACCCTAATGTAGTAGATTCGATTTTGTTTACAAATGAAGATTCCAGGAACGAGTTGATACTATTTTTAACACATCCCGTTAGTTTCAATTGCAATTCAGTTACTAGGCATTATCAACTTTTTTACGACAATTTTGAAACGTCTATTGCCAAAAAAGATTTTCCAATTCACCCCATACATACAGAATATTACGACCCATTTGAAAAAAGTTCATCCGCTGAACTCATAAAAATATTTAGAAAACTCAAAGCAAAGCAATAATGTCTACAGCTAACAGCCGTCTTGCAAAAGCCGAGGTTCCGTGCTTCCATGAAATTCAAGTGCTAAATTCAAGTTTTGTGCATCTAATGAAGTTTAGTGCTACCCCCCCGCCTTTGCAAATCGGCAAACAGCGCACCTTTGAGCCAACATGATTTTTATTAAATTCGTTGTTAGTTTGATGATTTTTATTAAATTCGTTGTTGGTCTGATTGGCCAATCAGCATACATACTAAACGTTCAGGATTAAGTAAATATTAAAACTTTATGAAAAATTTAATGTTGTTCATTTTCATTTCATCTTTTTTGGCTGGGGGTTGTAAAAAGTACAGTGATGGAGGCTTGGTGAGCAAAGCTGATAAAAGATTGAGTGCACACACTTGGAAACTTGAAAAATATCTAAGAAATGGTAACGATGAAACTGATCTGCTTTTAATAAGTAATTTCACAGAGACCTTTGATGAAAATGGTACAATTACAAGAAGCTATATCGATACTAATGGTGACCCTTTCAGTGAATCCGGTGAATGGTCTTTTGACAATGACAAAATGCAAATTAATTTAACTGGAGTTGGAAGCATTGAATTAACCACCCAGACAAGTACCGTTTCATCCTCCGATTACAATATAGTTCGATTGAAAAAAGATGAACTGTGGTACTATTATGAAAATGGTGGTTCACGGCATGAATTTCATTTTACCAATTAGAACACCAGTTCCTGCATATAAAGCAAGCTTCTATTTCAGGAAAAATCAGTCAAATCAATCCCCAAGGAATGTATCCCGGAGGGAACTTCGCTCCTATTCATTCTCATTCTGTTTGTCATTCTCATTCTCATTGTGTTTCTCCTACTCTTTCTTATTTTTTTTCAGAATCAGAATCAGAAAGACATAGAGTTGCATGAGGGATAGCAGTGGAAAGCCCGGAGCGGTTGAAAACCGCGAGGACTTTGAACGAATAGCCCGACCCGAAGGGGCATGCCCAAAAGAGAATAAAAAACGCATTTAAACTGCTCGAAATCAAGATTTTCTTCGTATATTCGCGTCCCTTTTTGGGCAGTGATAAGACGCTGAGTCACTGAAGAATAACTAACTCTTTCATTCCAAACGCGTGCCTCGGCGAATGAAATACAAATTAAACATGCCACATGGCAGAAAACGTAAACCCAGCTGAAGAAGCTGAAAACATTGTTCCATCAGTAGAAGGAACAGAGAACACAGAAGCTACTGCTCCTGTTGCTGCAGAAGAAGAAATTGCTGCAGAAGAACCACTAGAACTTTATAGCACCGCAGATGATGCCGCTTTCATGAATGAAAAGGGTGAATTCTCTTGGGAAGCGTATGAAGCTGCTGGCGGCTATACTGACTCTGAGCGTCAACGCTATGACGAGTTGTATGAAAACACACTTTCAACCATTGCAGAGAAAGAAGTTCTTCAAGGAACTGTTGTTTCTGTGGGTAAAAAAGAAGTTGTAATCAACATTGGTTACAAGTCTGAAGGTGTTGTGCCTGTTACTGAATTCCGTTACAACCCAGATCTAAAAGCTGGTGATAAAGTTCCGGTTTTCGTTGAGCAACAAGAAGACAAAAACGGACAATTGATTGTGTCTCATAAAACCGCTCGCTTATTCAGTGCTTGGGGTAATGTGAACAACGCTCTTGAGTCTGGAGAAATCATTAAAGGTGAAGTGAAGTGTCGCACCAAAGGTGGTCTTATCGTTGACGTATTTGGTATTGAAGCATTCTTGCCAGGTTCGCAAATTGATGTGAAGCCAATTCGCGATTACGACGTGTACGTTGGAAAGATTATGGAATTGAAAGTTGTGAAAATCAACAACGAATTCAAAAACGTAGTTGTTTCTCACAAAGCACTCATTGAAGCTGAACTTGAAGAACAGAAAAAACAAATCATGTCTGGTCTTGAAAAAGGTCAGGTATTGGAAGGTGTTGTTAAAAACATCACAAGCTACGGTGTATTCGTTGACCTTGGCGGCGTAGATGGATTAATTCACATCACTGACCTTTCTTGGGGACGTATTGTACACCCTGAAGAGATTGTTCAATTGGATTCTAAAATCAACGTGGTTATTCTTGACTTCGATGATGACAAGAAGCGTATTGCTCTTGGCTTGAAGCAATTGACTTCTCACCCTTGGGATGCCATGCAAGACACTCTTGAAGTAGGTCAAAAAGTAAAAGGTAAAGTGGTAGTTCTTGCTGACTACGGTGCTTTTGTTGAATTGGCTCCGGGTGTTGAAGGTCTTATTCACGTTTCTGAAATGTCTTGGAGTTCACACCTTCGCTCAGCTTCTGACTTCTTGAAAGTTGGTGATGAAGTTGAAGCTGTGATTTTAAGCATGGAGAAAGAAGAGCGCAAGCTTAGCCTTGGATTAAAGCAATTGACTGCTGATCCTTGGGAAGGTATTGAAGCTCGTTTCCCAGTAGAAAGCAGACACAAAGCGAAAGTTCGTGCATTCACAACATTCGGTGTGTTCTGTGAATTGGCTGAAGGAATTGACGGTCTTGTACATATCTCTGATCTTTCATGGTCGAAGAAAATCAAACACCCTTCTGAATTCTGCGCAATTGGCGACGAAATGGAAGTTGTTGTATTGGAATTGGACAAAGACGGTCGCAAGATTAGCCTAGGTCACAAGCAAGTAGAAGAGAATCCATGGGATGTATTCGAATCTGTATTTGTTGAAGGAACAAAACACCAAGGAACCATTGTGAAAAAAGAAGGTAACCACTCTATCGTGGCTCTTCCATATGGTCTTGAAGGATTCTGCTTGAACAAGAACTTAAAGAAAGAAGACGGCTCAACTGCAAAAGTTGATGATGTTCTAGACTTCATTGTTCTTGAGTTCAACAAAAACCAACGCAAGATTGCCGTTTCTCATACACAAACATGGAAACCAGAAGAAATCACTGCGTCTGCAGATTCAAAACCAAAGCGTGGTGGTGCGAAAAAAGAAGACAACAATTCAGCTGTAAAGCAAGTAAACTCTCAAGTTGAAAAATCAACTTTAGGAGATCTTGATGCCCTAGCTGCATTGAAAGAGAAAATGGAAGGTGACGACAATGCCTAATTCCAACTCTTGATTGATATCAAAAAACCTCCTTCGGGAGGTTTTTTATTTTACCTTGCATTCCATGATAAAAACGTATTTTCTTTTCATTGGCATTGCCATGTCTACACTTGCATTCGCTCAACGTAAGGTGGGCGATGTTGTAGATGAATTCAACGGTGTGAAGGTCTATTACAACGGAAGCGTTTCGCATGTGGGGGCCCGAAATGTAAGTGCCGATGGTTATAACATTGGATTGAAATACCAATGCGTTGAGTTTGTGAAACGATACTATTATGAATACTTCAATCATAAAATGCCCAATGCATACGGACACGCGAAAGACTTCTTTAATGCTCAATTTAAAGACGGACAACTCAATACCGAGCGCAATTTGATTCAGTACAAAAATGGCGGAATTGGAATTCCTGAAACCCATGACTTACTTGTATGGAAAGGAAACGAATGGAACCCATACGGACACGTGGCTATTGTAGTTAAAAACAATGGAAATGAAAGTATTGAAGTTATTCAACAAAACCCGGGGCCAGGCGCACCAAGTAGAATTACCATTCCATTGATTTTTACAGGAACAAGATATACCATTGACGATGAAGAAATTCTTGGTTGGTTGCATAAGAATTAATACTCTTTTGCTTTTCATCATTTGTGTGAGTAATGTGCATGCGTCATGCGATTCATTGCCACACGTTGTTGTAAGAGGTAGCTTTCAATTTAGATATGGACGAGTTCCCATTCCATACCAATACCCTCATACCATCTCTGAGGAAGGAGTGAAGCAATCGTACTCCATTCCCTTCGAACTAGAAGTTGAAAAATTAAAATGCTATGTTGGGGAAATTCAATTGTTAGATCGAAATAAAAATATCATCGGAAGAGATACCACGAATTATCACTTACTTGATTTCTCAAATGAAAAAAGCCTGCGATTTGAAGTTCTAACATCGGGAGAGTATGCTGATTTCTTACGTCTCACACTTGGTGTTGATTCTCTTACCAATGCTGCAGGTATTCAATGCTGTGCCTTAGACCCTTCGAACGGCATGTATTGGAGTTGGCAAAGCGGATACATTCAGTTTAAGTTGGAAGGAAAAATCAAAGGCAATCAGGCATTAACACTTCACCTTGGTGGATTTTCACACGCACACATGAGTTCGCTCACCTTAGACATTCCAATTCAAAGAATGATAACAGGTGGTCCACCTCAACATCCAAGTAAAAGAAGAAAGGATCTCGAAGTAGATATTAATCTGAATGAGCTACTGGAATTGATTGACGCGAACGGGGAATTTACAATTATGAGTCCCAACCAACAAGTGCCCCTTTACATGGAAGCCATTGGTAAAAACATATTTGTGAAAATACAATGACACCAAAAACTACTTTTTTTCTTTGTTTTACAGTGGTTTTGCTCATTCTATTTGGATTCACTGTTCCAGTGAAAAAAAAGGTACCGTGGCCTGAACGAGTTTATTCCAAATCAGATGGTCTATTATCATCTGAGAAAAAAGAATTGGGACGTGTGTTATTCTATGATCCCATTCTTTCTTCCGACGGAAGTATATCTTGCTCTTCTTGTCATCTTTCGTATACGGCCTTTGCACATACCGATCACGCCACAAGTCACGGTGTAAATGATGCCGTTGGAACACGCAATGCTCCTGCCCTATTCAATTTAGCTTGGAAGAAAATTTTCATGTGGGATGGCGCCGTTCACCATCTCGATGCACAAGCCTTGGCTCCAATCGAGAATAAATTGGAAATGAATGAATCGCTCCCGCATGTATTAGAAAAAATAAATGCGCGCAAATTTTACCGAGAACTCTTTTATCAAGCTTGGGGCGATAGTCTTGCCACAGGAGAACGACTGCTGAAGTCTATTTCTCAATTTTTAATTTCAATTGAAAGCACAAACAGCAAATACGATCAAATGCTAGAGGGAAAATTGAAATTCACAGCTCAAGAACAGCTGGGATACACGCTCTTTCAGAAGTTCTGTAATGCTTGTCATACCGAACCGCTGTTCACTTCAAACCAATTTGCGAATAATGGAATTCAACCTGCATTCAGCTCAGATCTTGGTCGAGAGAACATTACAGGCCGTGCTGAAGATCGGTATCTTTTTATGATTCCCTCATTGAGGAACATTGAATTCAGTTATCCGTACATGCATGACGGGCAAATGAAAACCCTACAAGATGTTTTAACCCATTACTCCAATGGCAGTAATTTCGGAGCAAACACAAGTTTACCATTAAACCAAAAGATGCGGTTGAGTTCAAATGATAAGCAAGACCTCATTGCCTTTTTACTGACCTTAACCGATCAACAATTCTTAACTCGAACCGATTATCAATTTCCAAAAAAACTTCAAAATGAAATTATTCACCGCACTACTCGTTAGTCTTGTTCTCTTTGGTGCAACTGCATTTGCGCAAGGCCCTGCAATATCTTCATGGATGCAAAACACCACAGGAATTATGGGTCTCCATTATGTGAATGGAAATGCTACACCCATCAACGATAACATAGCGGCCAATGTGCAAACGGTTCAATACTCTTCAAATTGGGTGTATGTTTCCACCAATGGTATACCAGCCTATATCACAGGACCATTCCTAGATGGCAACCCATCTCTGGCATCAGATCAGAATGCCATTTTTAAATTCCCTTTGAATCCGGTAGAAAATACAGGTACTCCCACTCCTACCACAGGCGGAAATATTGGCGTATTCATAAACGGTGTTGCCTTATTCGATTACCGAGATGGGGTTTCTTGGAATAACCAAACACAAGCTGAGGGAGGCGGACCAATCATGGGCCCTCCAGGACAAGGCATTTGGAATAGAGATGCTGTTGTTGCAGAACGTACAGGTTTCGATTGCGCGAAAGGGCATCCGGCTATGGGTAATTACCATCACCATCAAAATCCAAGTGCTTTCAACTTGGATTTGGTAACGCTTTCAACCATTTGCGACACCTATGCTGCTGACGGATTGTATGTCATAAATACATTAGAACATTCGCCTTTAATTGGCTATGCCTATGACGGATTTCCCATTTATGGTGCATATGCCTTTGCCAATACAGATGGTACTGGAGGAATTACAAGAATGAAAAGCAGTTACCAACTGAGAGACATTACCGTTCGCACACACTACGCAGACGGCACAGATGTGACTGATGGACCTGCGGTTAATGCTACCTACCCTTTGGGTCGTTACCGTGAAGATTACGAATTCATAGCTCATCCAGGAATGGACGATTATTTAGATGAACACAACGGTCGTTTTTGTATAACACCTGAATATCCGAATGGCATTTACGCCTATTTCTGCACGGTAGACGCGAATCACAATTCTGCCTATCCGTATGCAGTAGGCCCTACTTTCTACGGTACCAAAGTAGCTGCCAAAGTAACATCCATTACAGAGGCTGTAACAACTTACACGCCCAATGCCGTAAGTGAATTGCATGCAGAACAATTTGTTGTAAATACGTTTCCTAATCCGGTTCAAGATGTTTTGGCCGTTCAAGTCAATGGTATCAATAGATCGAACATCAGCATTACCTTATTGACTGAAGACGGAAGAAAAATTGCGTCAACCGTTTTATTTCAAGGAAGCACCATTGCACACTTCGACACACGGACGCTCTATAACGGAACGTATTTGGTTCAGGTTGGAAGTGGGGAAAATAGCGTAACCAAGAAAGTAGTTGTTTCGCATTGAGTAACAGTATCTAAAATAAAAAAAGGAGCTTAACTGCTCCTTCTTTGTTTTTTATCTCTTGCCTGCTTGAATTTGGCCTTGGCTTGAGGCGATTTTTTCTCGTGGAAGGCCCCTTTGAAATCGGGGTTTTCCAATCGCTTTTGCCTATCAATTTCTTTATTCTGTTCTTGCTTTTCTAAGAATGAGGTTTTCTCAATTACAACACCCTCGGGAATTCCTAGAACAGGAATGGTTTGTCGAATCAATTTCTGAATTTTGGTGATGTGATATTCCTCTGAGACATCGGCAAAAGAAACCGCACATCCCGTTTTGAAAGCCCTCCCTGTTCTTCCTATTCGATGCACATAATCTTCATAGGTTGAAGGAACATTGAAGTTCACTACATGCGACACTTCGAAAACATCTATTCCCCGAGCTGTAACATCTGTGCTTACCAAAACCCTAACCTCCCCTTCTTTGAAATCATTCACCGCATTCATACGTGCATTTTGTGCTTTGTTACTATGCAACAACCGCACTTCACCAACTCGCATGCGCTCCAAGTACTTTCCAATTTCAGTTGCTTGCTCTTTGGTCTTTACAAAAACCATGACCCTGGTCCACGATTCATCATTTAATAAATGAATCAACAGATTTAATTTGGTTGGTGCATTTGGGACATGATACACTGTTTGTTCAACTGTTGATGCCGTAGTTGCCTGTGGTGTTACTTCAACCCGCGATGGAAACAATAAAAAATTGTCGGCAATGCGTTCAACTTTTTCGGGAAAGGTTGCAGAAAATAAAAGCTGTTGTTTCTTCTGGGGTATTTTCTCTTGAATATCTCGCAATTGCGGCCAAAATCCCATGTCCATCATGCGGTCACACTCATCAAGCACTATGTGCTTAATTTTCTTCGGCACAATAACACGCTTGGCATAAATCTCCAAAAAGCGACCCGGTGTAGCAACAATGATATCTACTCCTTTTTCAATGCATTCTATTTGGGTCTTTGGGCCAACACCACCATACAAAGCCACATGCCTTAATTCAGTGTATTTCGAAAGTTTCTCAACTTGTTCTGCCACCTGAACTACAAGTTCTTTGGTTGGAACCAAAATCAGTGCGCGGGGTTCATTGCCTTGCGGATACTTCAACGTTTGTAAAATTGGAAGTACGTATGCGGCCGTTTTTCCCGTACCGGTTTGCGCTATGCCTATGAGATCTTGACCCGCTAGAATTCGAGGAATGGCTTTTTGTTGTATTTCAGTAGCTTGCGTGTATCCGGCATCTGAAACAGCGTCTAAAAATTGCCTGGTTAACTTTAATTCCTCGAAATTCATTCCACAAAGGTATGCTTCTTATCTTCGTAACCGAAAAATCATTTCAATGAAAAAAGTATTTCTCGCACTCGTTGCACTGGGCTTAATGGCTTGGTGTTATTTCCAATTTAAAGATCTTACACAACACAATGATCAACAAAACCAAGAAGCCAATGTTCCTTTTGAATATGAGGTAGATCGGTTTGCAGACATTCGCATCTTACGGTACAAACTAGACGGGTTTGACCGTTTAACACCGAAGCAAAAAGAATTGGTGTACTATTTAACCATGGCCGGGTTAGCGGGAAGAGATATCATGTGGGATCAAAACTGCAAATACAACCTTGAAGTTCGCGCCACGCTTGAAAAAATATACACCACCTACACGGGTGATAAATCTGCTGCGGAATGGTTGCATTTCGAAACGTATCTGAAGCAGATATGGATGAGCAATGGTATTCATCACCACTACAGTAACATGAAACACCAGCCTCAATTCTCGAAAGATTACTTTTTTGATCTCTGTCAATTGACACAGACAAGCGTATCTGAGGAAATTTTACGTGTGCTATTCGACCCCACATTTGCCAGTAGAAAAGTAGAGAAAGATGCTGCTAAAGGACTCATTGAAAACTCATCGGTCAATTTCTATGAAGGCGTATCTACAAAAGAAGCATTCGATTTTTATGCTTCAAAAGAGCTCCCCGGAGACCGTGCTCCACTTTCATACGGCATCAACGCCAACCTAAGAAAAGAGAATGGTGTTCTTGTGGAAGATGTATATCGCGTAGGTGGAAAATACAGTGCAGCCCTAGAACAAGTTTGCCTGTGGTTAGAAAAAGCAGTAGCTGTTGCTGAAAATGACAAGCAAGCGGTAGCCTTAAGAAAGCTCATTGAATTTTACCAAACCGGTGACTTGCGCACATGGGACGATTTTAACATTCAGTGGGTGAATGCCACCGAAGGTGATATTGATTTCATACATGGATTTGTGGAAGTGTATAATGATCCTATTGGAAAGCGTGGATCTTTTGAAGCCATTGTAGAAATCAATGATTTCGAGGCAAGTGACCGCATGAAAGTCATGATGCAAAACGCCCAATGGTTTGAAGATAATTCACCCATCATGGCCGAGCACAAGAAAAAAGAAGTGAAAGGAATTACATACAAAGTGGTAAATGTTGCAGGTGAAGCCGGTGACGCTTCTCCTTCTACTCCAATTGGTGTGAATCTTCCGAATGCCCAATGGATTCGCGCCATGCATGGTTCAAAAAGCGTGAGTTTGGGGAACATAGAAGATGCGGCCAACAATGCAGGTGGATCAGGCCTTTTGAAAGAATTTGCAAATGATGAAGAAGAAATTGCCCGTGCGGAGAAATACGGAGCTCTTGCAGGAAAAATGCACACCGCCATGCACGAAGTTATTGGACATGCCAGTGGTCAATTGGAAACAAACGTACCTGCAAGTTCGCAAACACTAAAAGAATTTGCCTCTACCATTGAAGAAGGAAGAGCAGACCTCGTGGCCTTGTATTACGTCATGGATCCGAAATTGGTTGAACTGGGCCTCATGGAAAGCCTTGAGGTAGGCAAAGCAGAATATGACGGATACATTCGCAATGCCATGACCGTTCAATTGCGCCGATTAAAATTAGGCGAAGAAATAGAAGAAGCTCACATGAGAAATAGAGCATGGATTAGCAACTGGCTCATTGAAAAAGGAGCAAGTGAAAACGTTATTTCAAGAGAGATTCGAAACGGCAAGACCTATTTCAACATCAACAACTACGAACGCATGCGCGAGCTTGTTGGTGAGTTGCTTCGCGAAGTTCAACGCATTACCTCTCAGGGCGATTATGCCGCTGCAAAGAAACTTGCCGACGGTTACGGTAAAAAAGTTGAATTAGCGCTTCACGAAGAAGTTTTAAAACGATCAGAAACTTTAAACATTCCTCCATACAACGGATTTGTAAATCCAATACTTGAACCTGTAAAGGACAAAAAAGGAAATATTGTAGACGTGAAAGTCACATACGCTAAGAGCTTTTCAGAACAAATGTTAAACTACAGTAAGAATTTCGGATTTCTTGCTCCAAAAAAATAAATTATGCCGAAAGGAGTATTCAACGTTCCAAAACCTGTGAATGAACCGGTAAAAGGATATGCGCCAGGAAGCGCAGAGCGAGCGTCATTGCTTGCCATGTATCAAAAAATGTACAAGCAAGACCCCATTGATGTACCCATGTACATTGGTGCAAATCATGTTCGCACAAATGAAAAACTACCGCTAGTTTCTCCACAAGACCATAAAAAAACACTTGGTTTTCTGAATCGTGGAACTGCAGCTCACGTGCAACAAGCCATTGAAACTTCACTAGCTGCCAAAGAGCGTTGGGCTGCTTTACCTTGGGAACATAGAGCCGCAATCTTTTTAAAGGCTGCTGATCTACTCGCTGGCCCATATCGTGATCGCATGAATGCAGCTACAATGTTGGGACAAGGAAAAAATGCACACCAAGCCGAAATTGATGCGGCTTGTGAGTTTGTAGATTTCTTGCGATTCAATGTGTACTACATGCAACAGATTTATAAAGAGCAACCCGACTCGCAGCCTGGCATGTGGAATCGTTTGGAGTACCGTCCATTGGAAGGTTTTGTCTTCGCCATTACTCCATTTAACTTCACGGCTATTGCCGGAAATTTACCAGCATCTGCAGTCATGATGGGCAATGTATGCGTTTGGAAGCCTTCAGACACACAAGTTTACAGCGCTCATGTGATCATGGAACTTTTTGAAGAAGCCGGATTACCTGAAGGGGTTATTACCATGATTACGGTTGATGGACCAGTGGCCGGAGATGTTATTTTTTCGCATCGCGATTTTGCCGGATTGCATTTCACTGGATCTACCGCTGTTTTCAAACACCTGTGGAAAGAGATTGGAAGCAACTTAGATAAGTATAGAACCTATCCGCGTATTGTAGGTGAAACGGGCGGTAAAGATTTTGTGGTTGCCCACCCATCTGCGAATGCCAAAGAAGTGGCTACTGCTATTGTTCGTGGTGCATTTGAATTTCAGGGACAAAAGTGCTCCGCAGCCAGCAGAGCCTATATTCCAGCATCGATGTGGCCTCAAGTGAAAGAAAAAATTGTTTCCGATTTGAAACGCATTACCGTTGGATCTCCAGAAGATTTTACTCATTTCGTGAATGCTGTAATTGATAAGCGAGCATTCGATAAAATTGCCGGATACATTGATTTCGTGAAAACACAATCCGACGCTGAAATTATTGCAGGAGGAACTTATGACGATTCAGTGGGATATTTCATTCAACCCACTGTTGTAGTGACAACGAATCCACATTTCAGAACCATGGAAGAAGAAATTTTCGGACCTGTTGTTACCTTGTATGTATACGCAGATGAAAATTGGGCCGACACCTTGCATTTAGTTAATGCAACAAGTGAATACGCCTTGACTGGCGCCGTAATTTCAAAAGACAGATATGCTATTGATCAGGCCATGCGTGTGCTTGAAAATGCGGCTGGAAATTTCTATATCAATGATAAACCAACAGGGGCTGTTGTTGGACAGCAGCCTTTTGGTGGTGCAAGAGGAAGCGGAACAAACGACAAAGCAGGATCATATTTAAATCTCTTACGTTGGGTTTCTCCGCGCACCATAAAAGAAACTTTCGTAACTCCCAAAGATTACACATATCCTTGGAATGCCTAGTGCTTTTGAATTATTAAAAGAAACCCTTGTTGACAACCGATCGGTTTTATTTACCATTGGCAACAAGGGTTTCTTTCGTTTAAAGATTTACTTCGTGGCCCGCTATCTCTTATCAGAGGCCGAAAGAAATGCAGGTGTTCATCTCGATTCAACAGCAAATGGAATCATTTGCTTTTTTGAAAACAACAGGAAAAAGAAAGCCGCTTGGCATACCCGGTTTTTTTTAATCTTATTTGCCATTGGCCCTACTCGCTTATCTCGCGTGCTAGCAAGAAAAAGAGAAGTACAAGTCTTTCATGCGCAATATGAAAATTTCATACATTGTTCGTACTTGGCAGTGCGAAAAGAAGCAAGAGGTACCCAGGCCATTTTTGAACTGCGCAATGCACTCTTTGCGTATCAACAAGAAAAGCAACTTCCTATACTCATAGAAACAACCATCGAAAAAAACAAACGCGTTTATGAGCGCATTGGGTTTCAAGTGAAAGAGGTTCGACGTGTTGGAGACTTCAACACTTATTGTATGGTTAGGGAAGTTATTATTTGATGTTGATTCTATTTAAAATTACATATATTCGCTTTAAAATTAACCATTATGAAAAAATTTATTGCTCTCTTCGTCTTCTTTACCACCATCAATTCTTTTGCGCAAGCACAAGCAACGGATTACAAAAAAATAATCACTGAGTACACTCAACAAGTTGATTTACTCATAGCAGGTAAAGAATATGATCTTCAAAAAATGGCCGCTCTTGCAGAACAAGTTTGGTGCTCATGCACAATAGAGCAATTGAAAAAAGCTGGAGATACAATGAGCCATGAATCTGAAAGCACGAGACAAAGAAGCTGCGATTCTTCTGAACTGCCAAAGACCAAAGTAATTTCTGATGAATTGTTAAACAAATTTATCGCTCAAATTGAACGAATGAAAAAACATTTTGGAATGAAATAGACAAAAAACATAACAATAAAAAAAATGACCCGTACGGGTCATTTTTTTTTCTATCCGTATTTACCCAAAACTAACCAGACTTCGATCTAAACCTATTCGTTTCTTTTCATTTCGATTGCCTGAAATGACATAATACTCGCTGAGTTCATTTCCCACCGCATGGATAATTTTCTTCTTGATTTTAGAAAGTTTTTCATTGAGCGAATTTTCAAACAGCGGATTCACCATATCTCGAATACTCTTCTCGGCTTTGTCATGCTCCATGTTCGGATTTAACTCGGTATATATGGCTAACAACTCTTGTTCATGGGCATCCAATTCCGTAAACGTAAATCCCAATTCATGACGCAAGAAAAATAAGAAAACCGTTTTTTCTAGCGGAGTCAAACGCAATTCGCAATTAGGCAGGTCTGAAAAAAAAATCCTTTTTTTCGGCCCAGCAATTAACAAACGGCTTGGCCTCTTTGTGATTTCAAATCGTTCACGAAACAAAACATTCGAACGAATGGATTCCATTATATCAAGCACCTGAGTAACCAACATGGAATCAATCTCACGCTTTTTAATACGCTCTACACAGGTTGAGCAAAGGTCGGCAGTGCGCAGCTTTAACACCACATCTTTCTTATTCTCATTAAAATCATTCATACACCCACGTGGCTGCATGTGCACCAATGTCTGCAATTCCTGTACATTATCTATCATTAAATGCCTCAACACGTTGGTTACTACAGAATAGGCCACTGGAAAACGTGAATCACTGTCTACATAATGACCCCACCCGGAAGATTGAACATAGTAATTCCGTTTACCTCGCAAATCAGGAACCGAAAACCAATTGTGCTCATTTCCTAAATCGGAAATCAAAGAAGTAAACTCAGCATCGCCAACATCTTTATTCTGCCGAAAAACATCGAGAAAGGAAAAGATCTTTTTCCATTCCAATCGAATAATTCTCTTTGGCCGTGATTCTGCATGAATCTCTGGTGCATACATGGAATATTCAATCTCTGAATATTGGGTAATTGGCGCATTGGGGAATTCAACTTCTTTCTTTATGTTACTCCAATCTTCCATTAAATCTTCATCGAACTCAAACATAGGAACCTCGTCGGAACTAATGAACTCCATTGGTCCAGGGAAAGATTGCAAATAGCGCACAAGCTCAAAGTACCATTCGGTGCTTACTTCTTCAGAGCGTATGAGGTGAATTTTCATGATTCGAGACTTGATGTAAATTTAAGGTTGAAAGAGGTTATTTAAACCCCTTCCAAATTTTCCCTTCCTTTTTCAATTGAATGCTCTGCTCCAACTCACACGCCATCATGCTCATGGTGTCTTTCACATTTGATTTTCTCGAAGAAAAAACCTTGCTGCGTTCAAAGTTCAATCGGCTCGCTGAACTCCACGCATCCATATCGGCACCAATGAAAGCAAATGTCCATTTTCCAGTTTCTTCCAGTGATTTAATTTTATTACCTACTTGTTCATAGGTATACATGCGTGAAGCGTTTTCCATACCATCTGTGAAAATGACAATCATGGCATTGGCATTGTTTTCACGAATCTGTCTATTCAATAGGTATTCCAATCTATTTATAACGGTTCCAACCGCATCAAGCAACCCTGTCATTCCGTCTAAAACATAATCATCTTTTGTAAGTGCTTGTAGTTCGGTTGCAGGCTTATTCTCAAAAACCAATTCTGGCGAATCTGAAAACAGTGTTAGCGAGACAAAAATTGGAATTTCAGGATTTCTTTTTTGAATGTTTTGAATGGATAGTAATTTCTCATTCAGACCCTCCAATGTTTCATTGTAATGCGAATTCATGCTTCCACTTTTATCTAATATCAAGTGGTAATAGGTGGCGTTTTTTGTTTCCATTTGTTTTTGTTTTTTAATTTTTAAAATCATAAGCAAAGGTTCATTCATTCCAAAGCCAAAAGGAAATTTCTACAACCTTGTAACGTACCTTTGCCCCCATGTCAAAAGATGTGCTTGTCATTGGTGCTGGTGCTGCCGGATTCTTCGCTGCCTTGCGAATAAAAGCGCTGTGTCCAACTGCCAACGTACATATTTTTGAAAAGTCCAAGCAAGGGCTTTCCAAAGTGAAAATAAGTGGTGGGGGAAGATGCAATGTCACCCATGCTTGCTTTATTCCCAAGGAACTTGTGGAAGCCTATCCAAGAGGTAAGAAGGAATTGTTAGGTCCTTTACATCACTTTCAACCGGGTGACATGTTGCAATGGCTTGCGGAACGCGGAGTTGAGACCAACATTGAGGAAGATGGACGTATTTTCCCAAGTTCCAATTCATCACAATCCATCATTGATTGCTTCTTGAATGAAGCTGATAAGTTGGGTGTACAAGTACATTATCAGCATGAATGGTCTTGGGAAGATCTCTCTCAAGCAAAAGCGGTATTGTTTGCGACTGGTGCCAGTGAGTTGATGTGGCAAGAATTAGAAAAGCAAGGAATTCCTTGTGTAAAAAGATTTCCATCACTTTTCACTTTCAACATTCCCAATAAAAATTTAAATGCGTTATCTGGTATTTCCATGCCTCAGGCTGAAGTGACCATATTAAATACTGAATTCAGTGCGTGGGGCCCCATACTTATTACGCATTGGGGAGTAAGTGGGCCGGCAGTTTTAAAATTGTCTTCACATGCAGCACTCGCATTAGCCGATAAACAATATCAATTCTCCATTGAAATCAATTGGATTGGTCAAGACATGGAAGACACCCTTGAGGAGTTAAAAGAAATTCGTTCGAGCAAAGCCAAACAATTGCCAGCATCGCATGCGCTATTCGGAATACCCAGCCGATTATGGACGTTTCTATTAGATCAATCCAATATGCCGCATGTTGAATGGGCGAATTTATCCAATGCACATTTACAGCAATTGGCCCGTTGCTTGTGCAAAAACAACTATGTTGTGAATGGAAAATCTACATTTAAAGATGAATTTGTAACCGCCGGTGGTGTTGATCTTAGACACATTCAGTTCACAACCATGGAACACAAGCTGCGAAAAAATTGGTATTTTGCAGGAGAGGTTTTGAATATTGATGCGGTAACCGGAGGATATAATTTTCAGAATGCATGGACAACAGCTTGGATTGCTGCTCAAGCCATAGCCTCACAACTAGACACCGAAGAATGAGTCACGAAATATACATGGAGATGGCATTGGACCTCGCTCGAATGGGTTTGGGTCATGTTGCTCCGAACCCACTTGTAGGATGTGTGATTGTGCATAACAATGAGGTTATTTCAAAAGGATATCATACCGCCTATGGTCAGCCACATGCAGAAGTTGAAGCCATTTCATTTGTAGAAAATGAAGCTTTATTAAAAGATTCTACACTCTACGTAAACCTCGAACCCTGCGCCCATTTCGGCAAAACACCACCATGCTCGAACTTAATTATTGAGAAAGGAATTCCAAGGGTGGTTGTTGGTTCTCAAGATCCGTTCAGTGCTGTTAATGGCCTTGGAATTCAACAGCTCAAAGGCGCTGGGATAGATGTAACCGTTGGTGTTCTGGAAGAAGAATGCACTTATTTGAATCGTCGATTCTTCACTTTCCACCAAAAGAAAAGACCCTATATCATTCTAAAATGGGCGCAAAGTGCAGACCATTTCATGGACATTGATCGGAAAGAAAATGAAAAAGGATCTTATGCCATTTCTTCGCAAGCATCGAGAGAATTGGTTCATCAATGGCGGGCTTTGGAGCCAGCTATTCTCATTGGCCCCACTACAGCTTTGAATGACGATCCACATTTAACGGTTCGGTTGGCGAATGGACCCTCACCCATTCGAATTGTGGTTGACGAACGTGGCTGTTTACCTGAGGAATTGAATATTTTTAATGAAGAGGCCCCCACTATAGCTTTGGTGGGTAAAGGAGTTTCACCGCGTTATTCATGCGAACAACTTCAGTTAGACTCTAGTGGGCCAATGGCCTGGCTTTCAGCCTTGCATAAGCGCAATATTCAAAGCGTTATTGTAGAAGGTGGAAGTGGAATTTTGACCAGTTTCATAGAAGCCAATTTGTGGGATGAAATGCGCGTTTTCACTTCAGACAAAAATCTTAACAAGGGACTGAAAGCGCCTCTACAAAAAGGCCTGCTTATGCATGAGACCAAAGTTGAAAATGACTTACTTCAAGTAACGCGCAACATATGATTTTTTTGCTATTAAGTATGTTAACCAATGCCGCCTTGTATTGGCTTTTCAAATACTTTGAAAAAATTGAAGCGCGCATTTTCGAGACAATCGTTTTCAATTACGTTGTAGCTTTCGGGTGTGGCATTTTTTTAGTTCCCGATTTGAAATCGGCAGTGGAAAGTAGTCTTACACTTCCAATCTGGAGTGTATCTGGAATGGCCATGGGAGCATTGTTTATTTCTGTTTTTTACTTCATGGCCATCACAGCAAGAAAAGCAGGAATAGCCCTTGCTACCTTAAGTTCGAAAATGTCACTTGTACTTGGCGTGGTTCTATTTTCTTTTGTTGGAAAAGGTGAACTCACATGGTTAACCATACTGGCATTGTTGATTGCCATGACCGGGCTGTATTTTTTTAGTGTTGACGGAAGAACACGTTTCAAGTGGAACATGCTCACCTACCCTATTCTCTTATTGTTAGGAAGTACAGCGGTTGATTTCAGCATTGCCTTTTTTCAAGGGTTCACCGCCAATGACAACGAACGGGCATTGTTTACTTGCATGCCATTTTTTGGAGCTGGCATAATAGGACTCATGATACTCGTGTATGGATTGATTATCAACAAAAAGCCCTTCCCGAAAAAAGAGTTGCACACTGGAATTACCTTAGGTCTTGTCAACTATGGAAGCATTTATTTTTTAATTGAATTGTACAGCAGCGGATGGCTTCCAGAGCATGTTATTCTTCCTGTAAATAATTTAGGGGTTCTCATCATGAGTGCATTGGGAGCCCTTTGGCTCTTTTCTGAAAAGTTAAATCGAAGAAAAATACAAGGACTTGTTTTGTGTGTGCTCGCGTTGATCTTATTGTTATAACAAGCTATGATACGATTGGGAATTATGGGGGCCATGCCCGAAGAAATTGAAGGATTACTTCCTCAAATTGAAAATGCTGAGACAACTGAGTTGGGACTGCGCAGTTATATTTCGGGACGAATAAATTCAACCGAAGTTGTTGTTGTTTTTTCGAGGTGGGGCAAGGTTGCGGCGGCTTCCACCGCCGCAACCTTGATTCACCAATTTCAAATTACCCACTTAATTTTTTCAGGTGTCGCAGGTGCTTTAGATTCCAATTTGAAATTAGCCGATGTTGTTCTTGCTCAGTCATTGGTTCAGCATGATCTTGACGCAAGACCATTCATGCCACAATTTGAAATTCCATTACTGGGAAAAACCCACATTGAAACCAGTTCGTTTTTAAATGAAAATTTGAAAGCTGCTTGTCGTACATTGAATTTCGAAACTCACTTCGGATTAATTGCCAGTGGCGACCAATTTTTCAATTCAGAATCACAGAAAAATCAAGTAATACAGGCGTTTCCAGAGGTGCTTTGTGTTGAAATGGAAGGTGCTGCGGTGGCACAAGTCTGTTTTGAACATCGCTTACCGTTTGCTGTAATTCGAATTATTTCTGATACAGCCAATGAAAGTGCTGCGCATGACTTTCAAGCTTTTATTCAAGAGGTATCAGCAGTAAAATTAGATCAGATACTGATACAAACCTGTAACTTACTCGGAACACAATCGTCTGAATAAAAAAGTACATATCAACGCACTGAAACATGAAAAGCTGCGTTGTTTGTGCGATCCTTTACCTATGAAAATATACATTTCTCTTTTTCTATTGCTTTTTACAGCGCATATTTCCGCTCAAAAAATCACTTATAGCGGTTTAATTACAGAAGCTGAAAGTGGCGAAACATTGCCCGGCGTATTGGTTTTTTGTCCTCAAACCAATGAGGGTACAAGCACCAACAACTACGGATTTTATTCTCTAACTCTTCCCAACTCAGCAACAAAAATCATGGTGCAATTCATGGGATACGAACCACAAGAAATACAACTCAATTCAAATCAACCCAGAAAGAACATTGAACTTCAGAAAGTAAAATTCGATCTGAAAACAGTTGTCGTTGAAGGAGAAAAAACAACCAACGTGGTTGAAGAGACGCAAATGAGCAGCATTGAAATTCCAATTGATCAAATAAAAAAAATACCTGCACTTTTTGGTGAAAAAGATGTACTGAAAGTAATTCAATTGCTTCCGGGAGTGCAAAAAGGAAGTGAAGGAAGTTCGGGATTTTATGTTCGCGGAGGAGGTCCCGATCAAAACTTAATTATACTAGATGATGCAACCGTGTACAATGCCAATCACCTGTTCGGATTCTTTTCTATTTTCAATGGAGATGCTCTGAAAAGTGTTGAACTGATTAAAGGTGGATTCCCAGCTCGATACGGTGGTAGACTCTCATCTGTCTTGGAGATGCAAATGAAAGATGGTAACAAAGAGAAATTCAAGGGCGAGGCCGGTATTGGTTTAATCTCCTCTCGACTCACGCTTGAAGGTCCAATTCAAAAAGGCAAATCATCTTTTCTTGTCAGCGGAAGAAGAACGTACATTGATGCACTCATCTACCCCTTCTTACCTGCAGACCAAAAAGCGGGGTATTTCTTTTACGATTTTAACGCCAAAGCCAATTTCATACTGAATGATAAAAATAGGTTTTACTTGAGCGGCTATTTTGGAAAAGATAAATTCTATTTTAAACCCAAGGCTGAAGATGGTACCGTTAACGAAGGATATTTCCTTTGGCAAAACCAAACAGCAACTGCAAGACTAAATCACATCATCTCACCCAAAGCTTTTAGCAATACCTCTCTTATTTTTTCGAAATACAATCTGGCCATTGGACTTAAAGAAATTCAAACCAACAATGATTTTTTTGAGCTCCGCTTTAAAAGCGGCATTCGCGATTGGTCTATGAAACATGATATTGATTATTTCCCGAATGCAAGTCATCACATTCGCACCGGAATAAGTTCAACCTATCATCGATTTACACCCAGTGCCATAGTAGTAGCCAGCACAGACGGAGCCGAAGAGATTGACAAAGCTGAAAATTATGATGCTTTAGAAAGTGGAATTTACTTGGAAGATGATTGGGCAATTACTCCACTGCTCAAAGCTAATTTTGGCGCACGCATGAGTCATTTCGTTTATAAGTCGGCAAACTATTACGGTATTGAACCCCGAGCAAGCGTTCGGTATTTAATCAATGAGAAATTAAGTGTGAAAGCCTCTTATGCTCTCATGAATCAATATATGCATCTGCTGTCGAATACCGGTGTTGGCCTTCCCACAGACCTTTGGGTACCCGCAACAGATCGGGTAGCCCCACAACGTTCGCATCAAGGAGCCATTGGCATCGCCAAAGAATTGGAAAAACCTAAACTCACCATTACCGCTGAAGCTTATTACAAGCGCATGCTGAATATCATTGGATACAAAGAAGGCGCAAGTTTTCTAAATGTTGGAAGAGCCATAGATGGGAAACCCATCACGTGGCAAGACAATGTAACATCGGGCAATGGAACCAGTTACGGTGCAGAGTTGTTGGTTCAGAAGAAGGTTGGAAAATGGAGCGGTTGGATTGGCTACACCCTTTCGTGGACCACCTTACAATTTGATGAACTCAATGATGGGAAACCTTTCTATGCCCGCTATGATCGAAGACATGATTTCTCAGCCGTTGGTATTTATGAAGTCAATGATCATTTAACCATTTCAGCCACTTGGGTGTATGGAACAGGACAAGCCATTACACTTCCACTTGCCACCTATAACGCGCAGCCACATGATCCCGCCACAAACCAATTCAACAACTTTTTTGGATTAGGAGCTACCGATTATGGCGACAAAAATGATTTCCGCATGGCTCCCTATCACAGATTGGATATTGCAGCCCAATGGCACAAACAAATGAAGCGTTGCGAACGTACCTTTGAATTGGGTATTTACAACGCCTACAACAGAAAAAATCCGTTTTTCTATTCCATTAGCCAACGCGTTGATGGATCGAATTACCTCAGTCAAGTTTCTTTATTCCCAATTATTCCAAGCGTCTCATGGTCATTCAAATTTTAAACATGAAAAAAGTATTTCTCATTTTAAACATATTTGCATGTGCACTTTTTATGGTGTCTTGTGAGACAGAGGCTGAAGTTGAGGTTCCGGCTGTTGAAAGACAATTAACCCTCACCTGTTTCATCAGTGATGACATTGATCTCATACATGCGAATATCAGCTGGAGTATTCCCGTATTTGGACCAAACAGCAGCCCTGTACCTCCTCCAACTGATTTGCTGGTTACCATTTCAAATGGCGTTCAAATGGACACATTAATATATAATTCCACCACCATGGAGTATGAACTCAGCACGTTGGAATTTCCACTTGTTGCTGGCCAGTCATATACCGTGCAAGCATCTGATGTAGCAGGACATGCCATTGAAGCCACTACAAACATTCCTTTAGAATTGCCTGAAGTAGATTCCAACAATTTAACAATTAGCACAGACATTGTAGGCCCTTTCAATGACACCATGTATACGTTCACTTTCAAAACTTTTTTGAATGATATCTCCCCCAATTTCGATTATTATAGACTGGCCTATTATAATATTTATACGGGAGGAACAGATACTTCAGAATATTTAATTGCACAACGTTTTATCAATGACAATGCACTCAACAACGGACAACTGTACATTGAAAAAGAAGTCGTAGCCAGCTCGTATGAAAGTGTTTCAACGGATCTAAAAGCCATGTATGTGATACATGCCAGTGAAGAATACTTTAAGTTTCACAAGACATTTAACCGACAAGAAAATGGGAATCCTTTCGCGGAGCCCACACTGGTTTATTCAAATGTAAACGGAGGCTTGGGCATATTCGCCGGCTACAGACAAATTCGAATTGAATTTTAATTTCATTAAACCTATAAGAGCTTAAAACTATTTATCGTAATATTGCGATAAATAAAATAGCATGGGAACATCTAAAACCGAAGCTTACAACCCAAAAGAAATTGAAATTGCGGAATTACTTAAAGCCATAGCTCACCCGGCACGACTTGCAATACTTCAAGCATTGGCAAAACGAAAAACTTGTGTTTGTGGTGATTTAGTTGACACTCTTCCTCTGGCACAAGCCACGGTATCTCAACATTTAAAGGCCATGAAAAATGCAGGCCTTATTCAAGGAACTGTAACTGGAACTCAAGTGTGTTATTGTCTAAATCCCAAAGCATTTGAGAAGGTGAAAGCCTACATTTCCAAAATTGACATTCAACTTAACACAACAAAAATCTGTTGCTAATTCGCATACCATGAAACCGAGATTAAAATTTTTAGATCGTTTCTTAACTCTATGGATTTTCCTTGCCATGGCCATTGGTGTGGCTTTGGGCTTTTTCATTCCAAGCATACCCAAAACAATTCATGCCGCTTCTGACGGTACAACGAACATTCCATTGGCTATTGGTCTCATTCTTATGATGTACCCCCCTTTAACGAAAGTGCAATTTTCTCTCATCCCCTCTGTTTTTAAAAATATTCAATTACTGAGCGCCTCATTTATAATTACGTGGATTATTGGGCCATTCCTCATGTTCTTGCTCGCCATTTTATTTCTATCTGATTCACCAGAATACTTAACGGGACTTATCATAATTGGTCTTGCACCTTGCATTGCTATGGTCATTGTTTGGAATGATTTAGCAGGTGGAAATAGAGAATTAGCTGCGGGCCTGGTTGGAATTAACAGCTTGCTTCAAGTCCTCTTCTTTAGTCTTTACGCCTATTTCTATTTAGAAATTATGTTGCCCCTGTTTGGTGTGAGTGCCGTTAATATTGACATTACCATTTCTGAAATTGCTAGTACCGTGGGCATCTATTTGGGTATTCCCTTCTTTGCTGCAATGCTTTCACGCGCATTGCTCATTCAAACAAAAGGATTGGATTGGTTTAACCGTAAATTCCTACCATTCATTTCCCCCATGACACTCATTGCATTGCTATTCACCATTGTGGTTATGTTCAGTTTGAAAGGTGCTATGATTGTTGCTATACCCTTTGACGTTGTGAGAATTGCCATACCGTTGGTGGTCTTCTTCATTATACAATTTTTCCTTATGTTTTTCATTGCAAAGAAACTCAACGCCAAATATGACGAAAGCGCTTGCGTTGCATTCACTGCCTCTGGAAACAATTTTGAATTAGCCATTGCTGTATCAATTGGCGTTTTTGGCATGAATAGCGGACAAGCCTTTGCCGGAGTGATTGGTCCATTGGTTGAAGTTCCGGCCTTAATACTCTTGGTACAAGCAAGTCAGTTCATTAAACGCAAATACTATACATCATGAAAAACATTTTGGTTTTATGCACCGGCAACAGTTGCCGAAGTCAGATTGCTGAAGGATTCATTCGCCATTATTTTGGAAAAAGTGTACACGTTTACAGTGCGGGCATTGAAACCCATGGTGTTAATCCAAGGGCAATTGCTACCATGGCGGAAGTTGGAATTGATATTTCAAAACACACATCGAACCACGTAGACGAATATTTAGACATACCCTTCGATTTGATACTAACGGTATGTGATCATGCGGCCGAACAATGCCCGGTCTTTCCTTCAAAAGCACATCGTTTACATGAAAATTTCCCTGATCCTGCCAAGGCACAGGGAAGCGAAATGGAAATCATAGCCGCATTCCAACACACCCGAAATTTAATAGATGCTTATTGTAAGAATGTCCTTCAACCTCTGATTAATGCTGAACAATAAACTTCTCAGAGACACCATTCAGATTGAAAATAAAACAACCTGAGGGTAATTGACTCATGTCTAATTGCAACACGGGCTGAAGTGCTGAGCCATCCATGACCGTTTGCCCCATTACGTTTGTAATTTCAAAGGCACCCTTCATATTGGTTCTAATCTGAATGAAATCTTGCGCTGGATTTGGATATATCTCTAACTTCATGTCATTCAATTCTGATACAGCTGAACTAAAACCATCATTCTCATTATAAATATTACTTGCTCTGTAATACACAAGAATTGCAGACTCACTTGAAGATGCGCTCACTCCCCATGCTGGGACATTGGTGACTGGAATATCATTTCCATTCGCAACCAACGTGGTTTGGTCACACGTATGTCTGCCCACTGCAACTATTCCATCTTTGGTTTTAAAAACGCCATAAATGTCGGTATTTCCACCTCCTGCTTGCGTTAGGGTGTCCCACTCACCTACAATGAGTGATGAGTATTTCGGTAGTTGAAGCTTATCATCATATTGCCGCACAAAGCTATTCCAAGAGCTCAACCCGCCATAAAAAGGCAATACCATTTTTTGATAAGCATTCGCAGTGGTAATTGTTCTTCTTCCAACACCCCCAATAATTACATCTCCATTCGAAGAGACCTTCAAGTTATTCTTAGTAATTCTTGTTGTGTTTACATTCGGCCATCCATCATTCGGATTTGGCCAACCGTCTAAATTAGGATCTGGATGTGGAGCTCCAAAATTTGTTGCAGCCTCAGCATATTCCGCCACATAGGTTGAATTCGTAAGGGTACCATCAGATAACTTCAATTTCCCCAACCAAGACTCATGAATGTTTCCATTTGTACCCGTGAATTGATTTTGAAATCCGAAAGCACTGGGGTCAGAATTAATTGAATTTCCCTCCCAAAGATTTTCAACATTATTACCATGCGCACGAGCAGCCACAACTAGTTTGTCTGAGTTATAATCAATAGCCAGGGCATCAACATATTGATCAGGAATAGAAACAACCGTATCATTGGAAGGTGTAATCTCATGGTATAATCTGCTCCACCATCTCAAATCGCCAGTTGCATCAAAGGCTATAACCGCTGGTTCAAAGTCTGGAGATTGCGCATCAACGGCAAAACTCTTAAAATTCATTCCCAAATAAACATGACCATTTCGCCGGTCAATAGCAAGACTGCTTGCTCCCCACACTGGGCAACAAGATTCCATTTGATAGCCGTTGTATCCCGGTCCACTTGTACTTGGCGCTGTAATATCGCAAGGTGAATTGAATAAAAAATCGGCAGGCCACTTGCCTTTTTTTGTTCCTCCGTTACCATCAGAAGTTGTAGAGTTATAATCTGCTAAATTCCAACTACGCAATTCACAGCGCCCGGTGGCTTTGAAAACAATACCTGAATAATTAACGTTGGAAACATCTCCCAATGGATTTGCGCTTGCAGGTGTCCCCTTCCATTCCGTACCATTGGTCAACCAATGCGTGCGCCAATTCTCAACAGCTCTTCTGTTGCCGTTCGAATCTAAACAGTACATGGCACTCCAATTAGAACCATGAGCTTCTCCGCTTACATAATAAACTTCTCCACCTGCTGTGACATCCCAAGGGTGGGCCTCTTTGGCATACGAGAGCGCCCAAACTATTTTATGCCAGACAAGCGAAGATGGAATTTGATTAACAAAATTTCCATTGAGTTTCGCAATGATATATCCACCGTCATTGTTGTAGGTATCTGCCGTATTGCAACTGATAAAAAGCTCTTCTGTAGCCTGATACGGTAGATTCGTAAATTTCATAAATCGGACATCTTCAACAACGCCTTGGGGAAAATGAACCACTCGGAGCAGTTGGGTCAAATCTTCGTTAAAGTGACAGATAAAGCCAACTTTATTTGTTCCCAATGAATTGGGAATATTACCAGTGAAGGTCAATTCAATTCTTGGCACATTCGCATTTATCCAGTCGAGATTTTCGCTATATCCACAGACCAAAAAAGTACCATCGGAAAGCTGAGTAACATCATAAAAAACCTCTCTACCGGAATTACCGGCATAGGTTACTACGTTTTGACTTCTGCAAAAAAGAGATGCAAATAAAAACAGTAAGGAAATATTCAATCGCATGGAACGAAAATACACCTGAATGATTGATCAGGAATGAAGGCAAAAGTGAAAATCTTGCTTATTTCTGTGCACATAAATTCAGAATACGGGTTTCAGAATAAATTCGCATTGCGCCATGTCTATTTCCACTTTATATCAAGACAAACAAGGAAATTCAATCCGATACTCCTCCGTTCGTGAATGGGATGGGCCCGTTCAATTCCATGGAATTTCCGCCAAGTATGTTATACGAGGAGTTGAAGAATACTGCATCAATTCTCAACTTTTTTATGTTACGGAGGGACAATACATTCTGGGTAACAATTCAACAAAAGGCAATGCCAAAATTCAAAGCAAATCAGATGTATTCGGACTATGTATAGACATTTCAGAAAATCTCATTCTTGAAATTTGTAAAAAAAATAATTTAGAACAAGACTTCATCAAGTTCCTCTGTACCGAAGATTTACTTATTTACAAATACAGCAGAAAAAACACCTTTTTGGGCAACGAAATTTTCAAGCTTTCCTCTAAACTCTCAGAAGGAGAAACGCAAAAAATAGACGCTCATCTTTTTTTTCATTTAGCCGAAAATTTAATTCAAGATCAACTTCAAATATTCAAACATCTAAAGCGACTTTCATTCAAAAAGAATTTCACAAATCACGAAGTTTTCAAGCTCATTTTCAAATGCAAAGAGTATCTTGATTCGAACTATGACAAACAAATTCAGTTAAATGGCCTTGCTTTCGAGATTGGTTTATCGAAATATCATTTATGTCGATTGTTTCAAGATGTTTTTGAAATCTCCATTTATCAGTATGTCATTGAACAGCGAATCATGAGATCACTTCAATTATTATCTTCTGGAAAAAGTGTAAAAGAAACGTCTGTGGAGGTGGGATATTCAAATGTTTCTTCTTTTTCAAAAACCTTTCTCAAGAAAATGAATATGCATCCAAGCCATTATAGAATAAAAAATAGTGCGAATGCTTAAATCAGTATCAGCAAATAAAATCCTGTACGTCTGTTTCATTCTGTTTGGTTTGTACAAACTTATAGTTTTCAATGAATTTGGAAATTGTTCCATGTACATGGGTATTGCACTCGCATTTGACCCCTTTGATGTAAATATGTCTTGGAAAACGCGTCCTTCCTGGCAGAAGGCAGTCACGCTCGTTCATCTTGCCTTTGTAGCAGCCTGTCTCGGATTTGAAATTGGAATGAATGATACTATGAAGCAAGGGTTCATTGATGGGTGGAATTCCTGACCTATACAGAATGAAATGAATGCATACTTAAACTACCGTAGGCGTAATATTCATTAAACATTTGCATTTCATCTTTTCCCATGGCAGCAAGTGCATACAATGCAGGCCAATAATGATCTGGGGTCGGAATAGCATTTTTGTAAGCCGCCCCTCTACTTTCTATGTCATTGAAAAAATGCAAATCTTTTTTTGTCAAAGCCTGTGAAATTCCTTCTTGCGCTTCAATTGCCCATGAAGTTCCAACATCTGGTGTTGACCAATTGATTGCTCTGAGGTTATGAACTAAATTTCCTGAGCCAACAATGAGAACACCTCTGCTCCTTAATGCTTCGAGTTGAGCGCCAAGAGCCAAGTGCTGTTCATGCGAAAGTTGGTAGTCTATACTCAACTGAAGAACTGGAACCTGAGCCAATGGAAAAATTTGACGCAAAACACTCCATGTACCGTGATCTAACCCCCACTCATCATCAAGCGCTTCGTCTGAAAGCTGTAAATGATGCGCAACGTGTTTTGCTAATTCGGGATCTCCAGGTGCCGGGTATTGCACATCGAACAAGGCCTGCGGAAAACCACCAAAATCATGAATGGTTTTCGGCGTTTCCATGGCCGTTATTTTTGTCCCTTTTGTAAGCCAATGAGCTGATATGCAAAGAATGGCCTGGGGCTGTTCTAAATGTGCCACCGCTTTTCGCCATCCTTCCACATACTTATTCTCTTCAATGGCGTTCATGGGTGAACCGTGTCCAAAAAAGAAAACTGGAAATTTTTGTGTTGACTTGCCAAATTGCAATTGCTGCAAAGCTTGAATAGGTAATGCACTTCCCAAACTCAATATTCCCATGGTATGAATGAATTTTTGACGGTTCATCATTGTCAAATTTAGAGACAAAGACACTTTGAAATTTATATTTTTTTACTCCAAAAGAACTAAAAACAAAAAAGAAATAACGGATATCTTTACGCCTTTCCTTATCCTATGTATAAATTTTTAATTCCCTTTTTATTTCTGTGTCAGGGAATCCAAGCACAAGACCGGATCAATTCTGCAGGTGGCGAGGCCACTGGTTTAACCGGTCATATCTCGTATAGCATCGGACTTGTTGACTACCTGAATCTTCACAATTCGACTGCGTTAATTTACGAAGGACTACAAATTCCTTACGAAATTTATCCTGTTTCAATAAATGAATTGGAAGGGGCATTCAATGTAAATCTTTACCCCAACCCAGTTGCCTCTCATTTATCAATCGATATTCCAGCTTATCTAGGAACGGTAACTCTCCAAATTCATGACGTTACAGGAAATTTAATTGTGGAAAAAGTAGTATCACACATGCATGAAGAGATTGACCTCTCAACTTTAGCTAATTCGACCTATGTACTCACAATTCTGAGCCATAATCAGAAATCACAATCTTATCAAATCATCAAAACCCAATAATCAAATGAAACAAGTACTACTTGTCCTATCAACGATTTTCATAGTGGGAAAATTAACCGCTCAGGTCCCACAAAAAATGTCGTATCAAGCCGTCATCAGAGACAATAACAGTGCGCTGGTAGTGAATACCACCATTGGCATGCGCATTAGTCTTTTAGCCAACGGAATCAACGGTACTCCTGTATATATCGAAACACACACATCAACAACGAACTTGAACGGTTTGGTATCGGTTCGCATTGGAGAAGGTGATGTTGAACAAGGTTTGTTCTCAGATATTGATTGGTCTATGGGCAATTATTTCATAAAAACGGAAACCGATTTACTTGGTGGTAACAACTATACCATTACCGGCGCAACTCAACTTTTAAGTGTCCCCTTCGCTATGTATGCAGACAACGCAGGAAACCCCGGATTACCTGGACCTCAAGGAATTCAGGGTGAAACTGGTCCAGCAGGACCTCAAGGAATTCAAGGCGAAACCGGACCAGCAGGTCCTCAAGGTATTCAAGGCGAAACCGGACCAGCAGGACCAGTCGGACTAACAGGTGCTTCAGGACCACAAGGTATTCAAGGCGAAACCGGTCCAGCAGGACCTCAAGGAATTCAAGGCGAAACTGGACCAGCAGGACCAATCGGATTAACAGGTGCTACAGGACCACAAGGTATTCAAGGCGAAACTGGACCAGCAGGACCAGTTGGATTAACAGGCGCTACAGGACCTCAAGGTATTCAAGGTGAAACCGGACCAGCAGGACCAATCGGATTAACAGGTGCTACAGGACCTCAAGGTATTCAAGGTGAAACCGGACCAGCAGGACCAGTCGGATTAACAGGCGCTACAGGACCTCAAGGTATTCAAGGTGAAACCGGACCTCAAGGACCTGCAGGACCAGTCGGACTAACAGGTGCTACAGGCGCTACAGGACCTCAAGGTATTCAAGGTGAAACCGGACCTATTGGAGGAGCCGACACCCAAATCTTGTTTAATAATATTGGAACTACTGGAGGATCAAACAACCTTACCTGGACGAACAACAACACATTGCAAATCTTGGGAACAACCGTTACTACAAACGCCATTATTACTTCACTAGGTAGCACCGGTCCTGGAATTGTTCAAACCGATGCCCTCGGTAATCTTTCCGTGGCTTCGAATATTTTAAATGGCTCAGGCACCAGCAGTTTTCTACCGAAATTTTCAACTACAAACACACTCACCAACTCACTCTTAAGAGACAATGGCACCTCAATTTCAATTGGAAATATTCCGGATGTAAAATACCAGTTTCAGAGTAACAAGAATCAATTAACAGCAAATGGTGATGGTCAATTCTCATTATTTGGTTATAGAACCAGAGATAGCCAAAATGATGGCACCGGATACGGCGTTACACAAGTCAATGCAGCAACTGTGGGGTATAATTTTTGGGGCGACGTGTACACGCACGGTGTAGCCGGATTCAATTACAATGACTACGCACGTTGTGCGGGAACTTTTGGTGCCGAAGTAAATGGAGCGTATTGGGGAGCCCTTGGATACAAATCTGCGTCATTACAATACTACGGTGTTTATGGGTCAACAGCCTATTCCGCAGGTGCCGGTTACCTTACCTCGAACGAACAAACCGGCATTGGAGGCGGATTCTTTGGATCGGTTGTAGGAAGCATGTCGAGCGGAAACATCATTGGTAACATTTCATCTGGTGAATTATTTTCAAACTACAACAGAGGAAATACCTACACAACAGGGAAAAATATTGAATTGGTGAATACTTCTGAAAACACCAAACAGGCCGTTTATTCAATTACTTCTACAACATCTAAAATGTACAGCAATGGATCGGCTCAATTGACAAACGGCGAATGTTTTGTTTCCTTCGATCATGCATTCGCGATGCTTCTTGGTGAACAACCAACCGTAACTGCAAGTCCGAATGGCGAATGCAATGGAATATTTATTTCTGAGGTTACCAAAGATGGTTTCAAAATCAAGGAGCTCAATAACGGTCACTCAAACGCGACAATTTCATGGATTGCTGTTGGGAATAGAATTGATGCACGTTTTGATGAGGCTACCAAATTGGTAAGTTCACCTAATTTTGATAAAAATATGGAGCAAGTGCTATTCAATGATAGCAATACAGATGCTTCAGGAATGGGCATTTGGTGGGATGGTAACACTTTACAATTCGGTACTATTCCAGCACACTTAACCACAGTTAAGCGCAAATAAATATGATTCTCCCAAAAAAAGGCTCTACTTTTATAGAGCCTTTTTTTTATGAAATTTTTCACTTTTTCACTTTTATTGTTTTCATTTCACATCGTCTTCGGTCAGACGAATCGAGAGACGCACATGCAACAATTAAAACAAAATGTCATTGTGCTCGCAAGCGACTCGTTGTCAGGTAGACTTGCAGGAAGTGTGTTTGAAAAACAAGCACTTGATTATATTCAATCAGAAATCGCAAGACGGTGCAAAAGAAAATGTAAACTTCAACCTTTTCAATTTCAATATGGTGACCGATCATTCAAATCCAAGAACGGTTATGTTTTTTTGAATAATCGCAGCAAAGAAACCATCATCATTGGAGCCCATTATGACCATATTGGTCTTGGAGGAAATCTTTCGTCAAGTTTAGTTCGGAATGAAATACATAACGGCGCAGATGACAATGCATCGGGAGTTGCCTTGGTTTTAAATCTATTAGACACGCTATCTCAGATTCAATTTACACAATACAATATACTTTTTGTCTTTTATGGGGCACACGAAGTGGGGTTATTCGGTTCCAAATCTTTTGAGAAACTGACAAGGCAAAAAAAACAATTTCAACAAATTTCTCTTGTATTGAACTTCGATATGGTAGGAAGATTGAATAACGAATCAAAATTTTTAAAATGCTATTCAAACCTGGCTGAACCATTGAAATTTGAAAATTCATCTAATGAAAATATCAATATTCAATATGCTTCAAGCGAGAAACTTGCATACCTGGATACCAAATGGTTTCATGAAAAAGGCACTCCAAGCTTGAGCTTTACTACCGGCATGCATAGCGATTATCATAAGACTACAGACGACTCAGAAAAAATTAATTTTCAAGGAATCTATGATTTGGAAATTTTCATTTTAAACCTTTTGAAAGGCCTTCCATCACTCTGAACTTCCCACAAAAACCCAACCATAAACTCCGTTTACATCTTCCACTCCCCAATAGTCAAATGAGCCATTTGCGCGATCTCCAGCGGCATTCAATGAAATCACCCCTGTTGCACCCGAATGACTATTCGATAAATTATAAAATTCAGATTTAAACGTTGAATTAGATGTTGGTATACCCGCATTATTCTCTATCAACTTCGCCACAACTTTCATGGCATCATAGGCAGTTAAGGTATAAGCGTCTCCTATTACACCTGACCTTGTATACACTTCAGCAAGTAATGGTGACCAAATAGACTCTGTTGAAGACGGAAGTCCAAATTCGGGACTAAAAAATTGGGTATTTACTGCAAACTGCGAGGCCAGTGGATCAGCCAAAAGCGCCTCATTGCGAATGAAGCCATCGCCACCATACCAGTGCACACTTGCTAAGATTGGATCCGTGGCAGCCTGGTTAAATAACGCTACAGCCTCGTCGAAACTTGCGAGGTAAACACCAATTGCTGAAAGCGGATACGTCGCATTCAAGTTTTGTATCTCATTTCGAACCGCTGTGAGCGATGTGCTAAAGTCTGTTGTTGTGGGATCATAATTTCCAGCCGAAACTGCAGTACCTCCAGCAGCGGTAAAATAAGTTGTTACCGCATTTTGCAAACCTAGATTACCCGCATCGTTTCGCGCCAAAGTAACCATCGCCTGCTTGCCTGCTGTATACATGGTATTGGCCACAGCTGCACCCTCTATCTGATCTCCGGGCACATATCTGAAGACAAAATCATCTGCAATGGCTAAAGAACTTGCAGTACTTCCTTGACTCACCACCAAAATTCCTAGACTATCTGCCAGTGCTTTAACTGCCCCTACCTCTGAACTCGATTGTGGACCTATAACTATTCTAAATCCAGCATCTGCTAAATTCTGCATGGAACTCGCTGCTAAAACCGGATTTAATTGCGTATCGAAAACGGTAAGTTCGAATCGATACGGAAGATCACGTGTTTCAAAATCAGCATTTATTTCTTCAATGGCAATTTCTATAGCCGCCTCTGAACTTAAACCCAAATTCGACCAATCGCCTGTCTCTGAAACCGCAGCTACTTTCACAAGAACAACATTTTCGCATGTATCATGATCATCATCATCATGGTCGTGGTCATCCTTTTTGCATCCTACCCAAAATAGACTGAGAGCCAATAAAATGATCAAGGCAAAGTTCTTCTTTTTCATATTCAAAATTTGAAAACAAAGATGCGGAAGAGTGCGAGAAGAAATGCTATCAGGCACTAAAATTATTCAATTACTTCGCATCAAATACTCCTTTTCGAGCAGCATAAAACTGAGTCATTACCCATGCATGAGGCCAACTGATGCATGCAATAAAGACGAAAATCAAAGCATAAAATTCATTCAAATCTGAGTACGATTTAATTTGTAAAAACCAGATACAAAAGACAAAAAAGATCCACGCTCCAATTTGAAAAGGCAACGCTTTCATCCACATCTGCAAGCCTGTTTTCGAGATGGCTACTTGAATTCTTTTCCAACTTGGATGACTGTGATGAATTATAAAATAAAGCCCAAATGCTAAAACAAGTGGCAGAAATGTCGCCAAGTATAGCCATACGCATAGTAAAGCGGCTGTGCCTTTTTTTCGTACTGTAAAATAAATCATCACAGGAATGAGTGCATACCATGACGCGGTCCAATAAATGGACTTATTTGTCATGATATGAACAATTTGAAAAGCCTCATGGTTATGGGTTCCCAATAAAAAATAGAAGAAAAATAAACCCCATAAAAAAGACTCTGTTCTTTTCAGCCCCCATGATTCTCCATCTGACTCTCCGAAATGCCATGCGGAAAACATAAGGAAAATCAAGAACGCAACAAATGGTGAAAAATACCATAAGGCAAACATCAAAAACATATGAATAATGTATTTCACAATAATTTGTGTTGAACTGGACTTCGCTTTGAAAATAGGAACCAACAAATGATCCAATGCTCCATGTGGAATACCTATTGTGATCATTCCAATACCCAATACAATACCAGACAAAATAGAACTAACATTTTGTAATGGACTCACGAGTAGAAAAATTACACTCAGAATAATAAGCAAAGACAATCCCCTGAAATTCTGGTTATTCAAGCATCGGGCTGTTGCCCATAAAAACGGAAGAATAGGAAGTTTTGAAAATATTTTTGCCTCCTGACCTAAAGTTGATTTTTCATCTAAGAAATGAAATGTTTCATCCCATGAGCCTTTTTGCGTTAAATGCTGAAAAATGGATTTCCCCCAATTGGGTTTATATTTCAAGATTGAAAGCAACAAGCCATCGTAGAAGTGAAACCGCCGAGGTTTTTTAACTGCATTCCATTCCATTTTAATTTGTTCCGAATGTAGATTTTCTGAAATTCGATCACCAATAAATGAAGCATGTGCGTGCATGTTTTTGAGGACATATCCCGTGGTTGATTTGATTAAACCTGCTCGCGATCCTAATTCTATGACTCCATCGGCGATGTGTTCAATCATTAATTGCTGCGTCATGGGTATGCAACCCTTTTCTTGACTTACAATTTCAAATTCACCAAACCGAGTTGAAATGTAATCAACAATCCGCTGGTGTGCGGTCTCTTCATGCAATTCACAATCTCCAAAGCGAGTAAATTCAATCAATGCCTCTTGCTCTGTTGTTGGCAGGATATACATGAATTGTGTGTAACCGTCTTGAGGAACATTAAAATCCATGAGCTCCAATTCCATGGTATGCGGCTGGTTCAATTTGACATTCAAACCAAGAAAACTTTGATAAATCAGAGGAGTTACTTCATTATTTGAATCATACTTGGGTGGCCTTGAATCAAACCAATACGCTGCATGTACCTTTTCTCCATTTACTTCCATGTAGCGTCCATTTTCATCTGTTTCGAAAACTTCAGCAAATTCATAGCAAATATCAAAATGGTAAAAAGAGGTCATCTGCTTAAGCTCGGAAACCAGACTTGCAGCAGACGTTTGACAGTAAACAAATGATTCAAGTTTTTCTACATCTGAAGTATTTTTTCTAACTGTTCTCCAATTTTTTTCAATTAAATGATTAAAGTCTTGGTATATACTTTCATCTGGATTACACCAGTAACACAAAGACTTATTTTGGATGGAAAAAACATTTGAATCTAGCAGTAACACGCGTTTTGATTCGAGTAGTCCGCGTTTTTTCAACTGCATAAGCATGACAGTTGTCGATATTCCAGCTCCAATAAAGGCGAAATCGTATTTCATGCTCATTTCATTCATGGGAAGAAAAAAGGGGGGACTGAAAAAGCAGTACCCCCCTTCTAACCTAACCAAAGTTTATTAATCCTCTTTTCTTGAAAGAGCGTATATCACTAAACCGAATCCGATTTTGTTAATTGCATCGGCAATGTTGTAAACAATGTCCATAGCGTGAGAAGCTGCAGCCGGGTCAGACACCAACTGAACACCGAATAAACCTCCCGGAGTTCCTAAGATGTAGCCTAAAGGATAGATTGCCCATCCTACTAAAACAAACCAAGCAAGGATGCGTGTTGCCTTCGCAACTTGCGTTCCTGCAGTTTGAGCCAATTTGGCCACTTCACCGAACCACACCAAATAAGCAATGTAGAAGTAAGCAGCACCTGAAAGAACTCCCCACAACACACTGTTGTCTCTGTCAATGGTTTCACCGAAGTAACCGGTTACCAACATCACCAAAGAAGCGAAAATAAGTTTCCACAATAAAGCAATTTTAGCACCTGCTTTCTTCGTGATTAAATAAAACTCTACGCACATCAACGGAACAGTTAAGATCCAGTCAACGTAACGAAAAAACGTTGGCGACTCCCCAGTCTCCAAATTATAACCGCGCATGTAGTAGTAGTGCACAGCCGCAATGAAAGTAATTAACCCTGAAACAAGAACAGAAGTTCTCCACTTCTGAGAAGTGTTGTTCAGTTCGAAAAAGAAGAAAACAGATGCCGCCATCATGGCCATGGTGCCGATGAAAAACGTAAATGCAACATAATTGTCGCTCGCAATTGATAAGTGCTCCATAAAATGGTATTTTTAGTTAAGCCTACTCTTTAGGATTTTCGGAAACTCCATCTTGTTTAACGTTCCAAGATAAAAGTTAAACAGCGTAAATTCTAATTTGTTCATTTTCAGCTCATTTTATTCTGCAGCGCAATCACAGCGCGGAAAAGGACCTCAAATTGAGTTGAAAACCAAGCAAGGAAAACAGCATATTTGTTAAATCTGAATTTTCCTCAATAAAGATGGAATTTTTTTATCCTACTGAAACGTGTAGGTTGAGTTGTCGCAACAATCTCCATAGAATAAATTCACGTTGAACTCTTTGGTCTCGAGGTTGTAAGTAATCAGAACAGCATCTACCATGACTTGGGCTAGATTCAAATACGACACTTCAGCATCAGTACACTCGTCCTTTGCAAGAAGATACAATTCATTGTTTAAAACGGTTGTAGATGGTTTTAAGTCTTTGGGTATGTTCAGGATAAAATCCTTTGGATTTTTCTTCAGAAAATAAGCCATTCCATCTTTTTTGAAAGGCACAGTGAAATACGTTTTATTGTCGCACTGCAATGTAAGGGTTAGGTCTGGTGCCACTACAATCTTCATGGTCTCCAGTTTGGCTCTATCTTCTCTCGAGATTTCAGGGTCATAGCCTTCGCGCACGCCACCTGAATTGGAAGATGCACTGATTTTCCACTTCCCCTTCTCTTTGTAAAAATCGATCATGGAATTGGCTCCCGATACTCCAGAAACAGAAATGAGTTTATGCTCACCAACCAACTTTTCAAGAATTCTTTGCTTCTCATTCATTTCTTCAGCAGTGGCCGAGGGAATCTGCGCCGTATCTACTTGCGTCAAATGCCGTTTTTTCGTATCCAACTGTGGTACTGATGCAGGTTGCTTCTCCGAATTAGAGCAACTCATTATGCAACTTGCTACGAGTGCGAATATTCCAATTGATTTCTGAATCATAATAATTATTAAATTTTTTATCTCATTCAGAAATGAATGTAAAAGCGATTCAATGTATTAAATCCAATGTTGAAAACTTTATTTGTTTTCCAATCGATCACCGAGCGTAATGAGGCTGTTATTTTCAATTGTAATTGGAGAAAATCCCCAATTCTTTTTGAAAGACAAGCGAATGGCTATGGCTTGTCTAGCCTGTTCTTTCGAACCTACAAATCCAATTTCTACCAATCTGTTGTACTTGTTAATGAGGTCTTCTTTGCTCATCATGCTATATTCAGCGAAATACGTTTTTACAATTTCAAGATCCTCTGGTTGTTGCAGGAAAAGGTACATGTTCATAGATGATGCATTTTTTTAATGCAACGAAACATGAAAGATATAAATTGCTTCTCTGAAAACATGGATTAAAAAAAAGGGGCTTTTCAGCCCCTTTGAATTTACATCCCAGCGTAGACATAATCACTGCTTGTTTTTCCAATTTGTCTTCCTGAGTCGTCGTAAAAATATGCACCGCTCATTCTTCTAATTTGTCTACCCAATCAATCATACATTTACTAGGCCTTTGCCATTCCGAATGACAAAAACAGAACTGCTATCATTAATGCGCTTTTCATTGTTTTTTGTTTTTATTTATTTATTGTAAAGTAAATCCATTGCTCTTCCAAGTAGCTGAGTAAAAAATACTATCTGCATACAACAGCTCTATTTTACTTGCTTGGTTAAACCATTCCTGGTAAAACTCATCTTTATTTTTTTTAATTTCCTGATTAACAGATTTGTAATTAACATCGCTGTAGCTCACAGATTTATCAATATTAATTTTTTTGAATTCTTTAATTATCTTGCCGTTGCTATCTGAGAATCGAATGTCTATCTCTTTTGCATTTCCCTCAACAACTAATTTTTGTATGTAGTTTCCTTCCTCGCAGGTATAGGATTTTGACGAATTATAGTCTTTTACCTCCGTTGAATTAATTGTTTCACCATCATTCATACACCATCCTTCCGAATCAAAAATCAAAGGCCCATGATTGTATATCTTAACTTGTATACTCTTTAAAACATTGTTGATTGAATCTCGCCTTTCCTTTTCTTTCTGTTTGCTTAATTCTTGATTTGTACCTGCATTCACTTGGTTAGAAGATTCACTATTGCCGCACCCATACAATAAGGTACCAACAAATAAAAGCGTTACTAGTTTTTTCATGATATTTATTTTATTTAGTTAAGAAATTATTCATTCCGCTCAACATATCTCTATTCTACAATATATTTCTGCATTTCGTCAATACTTATAGAAATAACACCTTCATTGACAGCCGCGCAAGCACCATAAAAACCAAAAGTGGCTGAAAAATCTACTCCCTTCTCTTGAAATTCAACACCCAAATCGTCCATTTTGAAAGACTTGAAAGGTTTACCGTCGTAGCACGCCTCAAGTGCACCGTCTTTCGAGTATGAGTCGTATTGTTTTTTCAATTCCGCGTTTATTCGATTAATAAGCTCTCCATTCGCGTCATTGAAGAGAACACTATTCTTAACCATTTTATACTTATTTCCCTCTTGAATCTGAAATACTTGTCTGTCCCAATAATCGTAACGTCCATTCATGTTTGCATTCCCCGTGGAAACTGATTTAAATCTCTTATAAATTGCGGAATGTACCAGTTCTGGTTCAATACCGTCGCCAATTTCATTGGATG